>MDSZ01043865.1_pt1 | contig 12749 bp, 10 predicted proteins | sample 811201 | NCBI WGS metagenome assembly MDSZ01 (sample SAMN05326647, study PRJNA326480) | marine metagenome | isolation source: seawater | place: Indian Ocean: North | collected 2010
TAAACAACTTTAACTTCTTTTTCTTCTTTAGATTTAAAATTATTTTTCTTTGGTTGACTGCGATTCTGTAATTTGAATGACTTTCCCATTGTATATTTGTTTTATTTTATCAAATATTTTTATCTCAAATTTCTAAAACTATTGGACAATGATCAGAACCATATATTTGATTATCTATATCACATTCTTTAATCATATATTTAAATTTAGATTGTATTAAGAAATAATCTATTCTCCATCCTCTGTTCTTCTCTCTCCCTTTTGATCTCATATCCCACCAAGTATATTTATTTTCATTTGGATGTGTTTCTCTATAACAATCTATATAGTTTTCAAGATATGTTGAAAACATAGATATTTCTTCTTTAAGTACACCAGGAGAATCACCTTTCTGATATATTTTAGAATTCCATATATCTTCTTCTCTATGTACAACATTAAAATCACCTGTAACTATCAATGGTTTATCTATAAATGAATCTATTATTGATTTAATAGATTTATCCCAAGTATTAATGCGATAATCAAAATTAGTTCCTGAATTTGGTACATACATATTTATCAAATGGAAATTATCATATTCTACTATTTGAAATCTTCCTTCTAAATTATTTAAATCATTATATATCTCTGATACAGATAATGGTTTAATCTTAGACCATATCGCTGTTCCTGAATATCCTTTTCCTCTACGACCTTCTCCTTTAGATTCATTATAATATCTATAAGGATATTCATTACAACATATTTTATCACCTGTATCTATTCCACATTTTGTTTCTTGAAAACAAATTATATCAGGATTATGTCGTTCAATTAAATCTTTTAAATTACATTCACATAATTCATTTATTTCTCCATTCATTTTTCCATCACACACAATATTGGATCGAATACCATTAATATTCCAAGAAATAATCTTCATTTTATTTTGAAGATTTATTTTAAAGAATCAATTTATTAAATTCAAATTTAATTTATAACCTCCCATTTATCATCTTTTTTTATAGGTGATTTTAAATTATAATAATCTATAATCTGTGGTTCTTCTTTTAAATCTAATTTAATTAATTTATTATTATCTAATAATTTATAATGATCTAAAATATTATATTTTATAGGTTCAATTTGTTCAATAATATGATTTTTTATTATATCATTTTTTATTATTTGATTTTTTATATCATTTTTTATTATATCATTTTTTATTATATTATTTTTTATTATTTCAGGTTTATCATTAAATGTCACTTTAGGATTTTTATCTGTTCCTTTACAACAATAATGTATTATTATACTAACACTACTTATAATTCCAAATTTTAAAAAATTATTCATAATAATATATATATATATAATATATATGGATGATTTACTTATATTTATCGCAGTAATAACTATATTTTTTATGTTAATGTTTATTATTAATAATAAAATGTTAGATAAAGATGTTATTAAAGTTAAATCTAATATAGATGATCATATTTATATTGTCAGAGATTTACCTAATTCACAAAAAGCAGCAGATAAATTAGCAATACTTAAAAAAGATATTCTTAAATTTGTTGATCATATGAGAAATAATTATCCTGATAATGAAGGTGTTAAACAAATGTTATCTAATTTAAGACTTAATTCTTTAATAGAGTGTGATCCTCATCATCAATATAAAAGTTATAGTGTAAACAAAGGTGAAGAACTTGCTATATGTTTAAGACATACTAATCAGGGATATCCTTTCAATAATGATAATGATATTATGTTCACAACTGGTCATGAATTAGGTCATGTCATGAATAAAACTGTCGGACATGATGAACCATTCTGGGCTTATATGAAATTTAATTTAGAAGAAATGGAAAAACTAGGCCTTTATCAACCTGTTGATTATTCAAAATATCCTATACAATATTGTGGTATGACTATTAATCATACACCTTACGATTTTTCTAAAAAATAATATTTTATTATAATATATATATGTTTGATCATAATGAAAAAAAGATAAATTATAAAGTGATTAATATTATCACTGGTAAACATTTTATATTTGATGATGATCAATTATATCCAGATGATACTAATAATATGATAATTAATAAAATTATTAATTATTGTTATCCTGATTCTATTATTTCTATAAATGAAATATATGCATATTCAGGTGATAAATCTATTTGCTTTGAATATGATAATATTGGAATAATGAATAATATTATAAATAATAATAAATTATCTGATTTAATAATTGATTCTGATTTTGTGAATGAACTTGGTCTTCAAAAGGTTGTTAAACTTAATAATAATATGAATAAACTATTTGAACAAAATCATATAGTAGATAATACAGTTTATTATTTCTCTTTGAGAGAATTATTCCAAACAAAAGATATTGATCTTATGAAAAATCCTGATATATTAGAATTTAATTCTAAAATTGATATGGATTTTAAAATATTTTTTAACGGATTAATTAGAAAATATTTCCCCAAAATTAGTGAAAATAATATAAAAAATTATCCTAAATATAATAAATCTTGTGAAAAAGATTATATTAGAATTAAAAATTTAGTTCAAAATAATTATGATATATTTAAATTAATTGATTCAAAAATTAATGATAAAAAAAATCTTTTAGATGAAGACAAAAAAACATTTAAATTAATGAAATTAAGTACTAAATTTAATAGTGATAATACCATTAATATTACAAAATTATTTTCAGATTTCCCTTTAACAAATAAATATTTTTTATCAAAATTAATACTGGAAGATTATGAAGATACATATTTTAAATTATATAAAAAATCTTTAAAATTAGAATTATCTTCTGATGATAAATTAGTCACAAAAAATTTGTGTAAATTATTCTTAAAAGATTACAAAGAATATATTCCTTTAAATATAGGTTTTGTACCATCATTTGTTAAGTATGAAAATATATTCTTTTTAAAAATTCATACTGAAATTAAATCTGGTAATATATTTTTTTCATTCATCTTACATTTGGATGGTAATGTCGATTTAATTATAAATAACTATAATAATATCACTATAGATGAAGAAGATTTAAAACAAATTGTAGATGAATCTAATATAATTATTAAAAGAATAAATAATAATCGTATATATTCACTTAAAACTATACCAGAACTTATTTTAAATGATAATTTAACTCTTGAATATTTTAATATAGATTTGATATATGATCTAGAAAATTTTATTGATGACAAAGGAAGATATATTTATAAAAAAACAAATATTATGAAATTTATTAATAATTTTTATACACACTTTAGGTTATTAAAAGAAAGAATGGATTTGGAAGATAATAATAGTATTCATGTCCATTATAAAAGAGTGTCTGAATATGAAAATATGGATGTTTTTGATTCTATTATATCAACTATGAAACATCCTAGATTTGATTATTCCAATGATCAAATTATTGATATAATTCATGAAAATTATGGTATATCAATGGAAGCAGCAAGATCAGTATTTATTTCTTGGGATGAAAAAAACACATTAAAAGAAGAACAAGGTAAAAAAATATATAGATTCGCATCAAAAGAACCTGGTTCTCAAATTATAATTGATAAACATCTTGAAAAATCTTTAAAAATACAAATTATGAATATTTCATCATTTCAAGAACTTAATCGTATTATTAAATTTATAAGATTCATGTTTAATCAATACCAAAATCATATATCTGGTAATTTAGATAAAAAATATAATGACTTATTTTTAGATGTAAACAAAGTTACTGAAAAAATTAGTAAAATAGAAAATAAAATAGTTGAACCTAGTAAAATTAAACCAAAAGAAATTGTTGAAGATTCTGAATCATCTGAAGAAGAAGTTGTTGAATATTCTGATGAAGAAATTGTTGAAGAACCAGAACCAGAAGTAGAAGTTGTTAAAAAATCAAAACAAAATGATAAATCATCATCTGGTGATGAAATATCTACTGAAGAATCATCTGGTTCAGAAATTACTACAGAAGAATCATCTGGAGGTGGCTCATCTGAATCTGAAATAATAAATATATCTAATTATTTTACTAAAAAATTAGAATCACATGATTCAGATCTATTTAAAGGAAGAGCTAGATTATGTCAAGCAAATGCAAATAAACAAGCAGTTGCTTTATCTGATGATGAACTTGAACGCATTGATAAAAATGATATATTAAATTTCTTAAATGTTTCCTCTGCTGAAAAAAAGAAACTTACTAAATTATCATTACCAGAATTAATAAAACAAACTAAAGTACCTAAATCAGTTGTTCAATCTTATTCACATATTATATCACAACCAAAATTAAATGATCCTTCTATTAAAGTTAATTATATTTGTCCTAAATATTGGAATATTAGATCAGATTTACCTATTCATCCACGTGATATTCATAAATATGTTGATGATATAATTCCACATGGAGAAAAAAAAGGTAAAACTGATAAATATGTATTTAGTAGAACTGGATCACAATGGAATCATCTTCAAGATGATATATTTAAAAAAGAAATTTATGATTTATTAATTAAAAATGAAATAGAAGTTGATAAAAAAATTTTAACAGATAACTGGAATAATATTCATAAATATATTAATTCTCTTAATCTTAATAAAAAAATATTAGACAGCATTGATAAAATTTATCAAAATATTGTAAATTTAATTGAACCTAGATGGATGGCGTCCAAAAATAATATAGGTGATAGTAAATATCCTTGTTGTTATAAAGGTAATCCTAAAAAACCACCTAAAGTAGAAAATATTGTTATTAAAAATACATCTATTCAAGATATTAAAATAAGTAAATTATCACCTTGTAATCCTGGAAGATTTTGTCATGTTCATCCTAAATTACAAAAATTATTTAATCATACAGATGATATAACTGATTCTAATCTTGGTGGTTTTATAATTAGAGGTGTATTACAAGATAATTATTCTTTAATACATTCATTAATATTCCTTGATTCTAATTATAGTATTAAAACACTTCCTAAAAATGTATTATTAAATAGAATTAAATTTGCTTATACTAAATTAGGTTATACAAAACAAAAAATTGAACAAGAATTATCTAATAAAAATAATGATTTTCTAAAACAATATCTGATAAATAATCCATTTGATTATATCCATAATATACTTGTCAAATATTTAGAACAAAATCCTTATTATATAATCACTAAAATTGGTGATGGAAATATTGTTCAATTATTTAAATCTGATAAATTTATTGAAAAAGATATCAAATATTTTATCATTACTATAAGAAGAGATGATATTCATGAAAAATTTAAAGATTTATGTTTAGATAAAGATATCATTGATATTAATACATATTTTAAAGATTTTAAATATTCAAAAAATATTGTTGAAGATTTTATTAATAAAACATTAATATATAAAAATTCTCATATTATTATCATAATATATAATATTATTATATCACATAATAATTATATTGATTATCTTTATTCATTAGAAAAGAAAGATTACAAATATATATTACCACTTATTAATGAAATGTATCCGAAAAATATATTTATTTTTGAAAATAAAAATGAATCTATTAATTTGAAATTACAATTGTTTAAATATGAAAGTAAAAATAATTGTAATTTTATTTATAAAAATGGTGATATATATGAACCAATAGTTTATTTTAATAAAAATTTATCTACACCAAATAGTAGTATTAATGATTCTTCTAATAAAGATTTGAATGTTAATAAATATATTAAATTAATTATTGATGGTATTAATGAACAAATTGAACAATTATATGATCAGAATCAATCACAATTAAATATATTAAATTATGATGATATTGTTGATAATGATATTGCTGATCATCATAAAAAATTCTCATTTTTAGTAGATAGTTATTGTAAAATATCACATATTATTGATAATACCACATCTAATATTTATCCTATATCACCCACTTCTATAAAAGGTGATCATTTCCTTATATATAATTTTCCTACAAAATTACCCGAACTTAAAAATATCAGTTATATTAATTACAGTAAAAAAGGTATTATTGTTAATAAAGATAATTTTATAATTGAAGTTATTTTTAATAATAATACATATATCCCTATTAAACCTATTAAATATGATAGAAGAAATAGATATCCTATTATAGGACAAATATCTATCAATAATATAAATAATTATTTACAAACAAATATTCCTTGTTCTGATATTTCTAATAAATTTAACAATGATTATAATTATATGAAATATTTTACACGTCTTGTAATTCAATCTATTATATATTATATCAAAAATGATAAAATAAATAATGATTATTATACTTATGATAATGGTATTTATGAAAAAAATAATATATATAATTTTAAAATTTTATCACATAATATTAATGGTTCATTAAAAAATTTTGTTGTTAAAAATAATGATTTTTTCAATATAAATGAATCAAATAATTTTACAGGTAAAGTTAAAAATATATCTAATGGTGATATAAAAAATACTTATAAATTATCAATTGAAATAAATAAAGAAAATATTATTAATATCATTGTTAATAATAATATTATTCTTAATTATGATAAACAAGTTGAATTATCTAAAATATTAAATGATATTATTGATACTAATGATATATTTCAAATTAAAAATGATCAAGAATATATATTATATGTAGATAAATTATTAAAAGATATTAATATTTATACTGATAAAACATTTTCAGATAAATGTATTTATGATAATAAATCTAATAAATTAATTATTAATAGTAAATATAATAAATATTTATCCGTTATTAAAGAAAAAGTTATATGGAATCTTGTTGAATTACTTATAATTAATAAAAATATTGATTCTGTCAATAATATTCTTCAAAATAATATAGATCGTGGTGATCTATCAAAATCAGAAAAAGAAGGAGAAATTTTCTTCACATATACAGAATTTATTAGAAAAGATAAATATACTAGAGAATATATTAAACTTAATGAAATATTTAAATTTAAAAGTTCATTTATTAGAGAAATAAATTTTTATGATTTTAATAATGATGTACCTTTTAACGTTGATAAATATGAACCACTCGAACCAGAATTAATAATAATCCCCAATATTATTAAAAAATTATTTGGTAATGAAACTACTATAATTACATATTTAGATAAATTTAATATGAATTTTATAGCAATTGAAAGAGGATTAAAATCTTGTAATGAGAATTTATCAGAAGATTATAATACTATAAAATATTTAATATATAATCAAGATAATCTTAAAATAGGTATGGATGTAAGTTTTACATATAATAAAAAAGAATATAATGGAGTAATTGATTCATTTAAAAATAATAAAGCTGTTATTTTTGTCCCAAAATTTAAGAAAAAATTAGATATATCATTCTCTAAATTAATGTACAATGATAATTTTACTATTAGTATTGAAGATCTTCAAAAGATAACTCAACATGAATTATTTATAAAATATAATATAGGTTTCCTTTTAATAACTAATAGTGAAGATAATACAAATTTAAGACAAAATATTCAATTAATTTATAATAATCCTAATATAAATACTAAATTTATATTATTATATCATTTATATAATAAAAAATATGATTCTTATAATCTTACAAATATTATGATTAATAATACAACAAATTTCCTTACACTTGAAGAATTATATAATAATGATAAAATTAGACAAATTATTATAACTGATTATCCTGATATTAAATTTTCATAATTTTAATATTTTTTCTTTTATAATGGAGTATTTGTCAGACATTCGTGAATTTAAATTACTCCGAAATTTTATTAATGATGACCCTGTTTGTGATTATTTTGAACTTCAAACACATCTCAATAATAATAATAATTTTGAAAAAGATGTAAATAACTATTTTAATAAATATGTTTCTAAAACATCCACAGATTTTATTGATAATTTTTTTAATAATCTTTCTAAAAAAACAAAAATATATTATCCTGATTTAATCATAAATAAATATAATAATATAGATCAAACAATAGATAAAATTTATAATAGAGTTCCTTTAATCATAAATCCATTACTCGTCAATGATAAATATAAATTAATTGTCAAATGTGATATTATGATTAGAAAAAATTTATTTTTAAAAATATTTAATGAAATTACTAATGTTTCTTTTGATATTATTCAAGATAATGAATATTTAATCATAAATTTAGTTCCTGAAGTACTTACTTTTAAAAAAGGTTGTAGAGAAATAAGAAATACTTATAATGTTTTTTACAATAAATGTTCTTTATATGCATTTAATTCAGCATTAAGAAAATATATCAACAGAAATAATTTTTATTTCTTATTTGGTAAAGAATATAAATATGGTAATAACATTTTAATTAAAAAAAATAATATTGGTTTAGTCATATTTGATCCTATTTATAGAGAAAAAACTGTTAATGCTATTAAATGGTTAAATGAACTGAAACAAAATAATCTTAAATTATATCCTAAACCATCTTGTATGGAATTATATCCTAATATGAATAATAAACAAAGTCATTGGGAATCTGAAAAACAAAAACTTGCTGAAAAAATAAAAGAAATTACTCTTATATGGAGAATATCTTATTTAGATAGAAACCGTTTAATACAAGTTGGTATTGATACGTGGGATAATATTTATTTGCTTAATAATCTTTATGAATTAAAAGATCAATCTACTACTAGAATTATTCAAGAAAAAATTATACATATGAATAAACATGATAACCTTGTTGTTGAACCACGAAACATTTGTAGAAATTTTAAAGATATTCTAAAACCATCACAATTAGAATTTATTTTAGATATAGAATCTGTTCTACATTTAGAAGAAAAAGGTAATTATTTTAATAATGATAAAGAAGATGAACTTCCTAATATATGTATTATTGGATTAATTATCATAAATAATGGTAATTATATTTTTAAAGATTTTACTATTGATAATCTAACCATTGAAGATGAAAAACAAAATATCATAAATTGGATAAATTTTATAAGTAAATATGATGAAATTAAAATGTATCATTGGGGTCATGCTGAAAAATCTTATTTAGAAAATATAAATAAAAGATTTCCTGATATTAAATTACCTAAAATGTTATTAATTGATCTTTTATATTATTTTCGTTTAGAACCTATCATAATAAAAAATTGTTTTAATTTTTCATTAAAAACTATCGGTAAAAACTTATTTAAATACGGATTAATAAAATCTACTTGGTCAGATACTGATAATGGACTTGATGCTATGATCCGTTTTAAACAAATTTGTTTAGAAAAAGATAAAAATATCCCTTTAAAAAGATATATTGAAGTAGCAGAAATAATTGAATATAATAAAATGGATTGTGTTATTCTTATGGAAATATTATATTATTTAAGAAAAAAATATTTATAAATCTATTGTATTTTCTATTTTTTCTATTGAAGGTAATTCTCTTAATACACATATGTCATCTTCAGATTCTGGGGTACCTCTATCATCCCACATATATTTATATCCCAAATTACTACATCCTTCTTTATCACAATTATAATATTGTCTCTTATTACAACTATTTAATCTACATTTATTATCAGAATATTTATATTTTTCATATCCTATTATATCATTCAATTCATTACATGATTTTTCATCACAATTATCAAGTTTATTGAATTTACATTCAAAATCTATTTTACATGTTCCATTAGCACATTTACCTTTATCACAATCTTGATTTTCCTCACATTTTTCATTTAATTTACATAATGGTTTAAATTCTCTTTCCTTGTATCCTGCTCTATGTTTACAATTTAATCCCTGTTTTGTTATTTTCCATGTTTTTTCATCATATACATTGTATCCACAATTTCTATCTGTTTTATCTATAATAAATTCTCCTTTACATTCAATCTTTTCTTCTATTTTTTCTTCATAATCAAGTAACACTTTAATAAATTTATTTATTTTATTCAATAATTTATTATCACTTTTTTGATATCTATCATCATCTAAATTATCCCATAATGAATATACTTCATCATCTGTATTATATATTAAATTTCCTTCCACATTTTTATTATAAATAAATGTTATATTTAAACTAATTAATAATGCAAATACAAATGGAAATATTATCAATATATTATCTTTTAATTTATATAATAAACATATTAATATGATATTAAATAATATTAATATTTTTAAATTATTCATATATTATATTAAATAATTTAATTATATATATATATATTTATAATTATAATAGTATATTAAATTTATGTTGGTGTAGGTGTAGGTGTTGGAGTAGGTGTAGGTGTTGATGTAGGAGTTGGAGTTGGAGTGGGTGTAGGAGTAGGAGTTGGTATGGGATCTACTGGTATTGGTTCAGGCATATCTCTATAAAAATCTCTTTCATATATTTCAGTATAATCCATTAATGGTGAATCTTGATAACATAATAATTTATCTTCTTCCCATATAAATCTGTTATCTTCTCTAGTTTTATATTTAATATTTAAATTTAAACATTCATCTTCTGTTAAACAATGTTTTAATTTTAAACCTCTGTCACAATTAGATCTTCTTGAACAGATTCCACCATCACAAAAGTTCCCTATACAATCTTCATTATATTGACATTCTTCACCAATATTACAACTTCTTAATATACAACCTGTTTCTATTTTATGTCCTTCTTCATAATCACAATTCATACCATTTTCACCTTTATCTTGAATTATTCTATATACTCTTTCTTGTTTTCCAAATCCACATTTTTTACTACAATCACTGAATTCTGAAAATTCTCCAATACAATTTTGCTGTTTTTTATCAAACATATTAATTAATTTATCTAATAGTTCATTTGTTTCCTCTAATTTAGTTATATCTTCATTTTGAACAGTTCCATAATGACCACCACCTTTAAAGAATGAATACATATCTGAAAATACTGATTCTTCTGAATTATATTGTACTGATGTTGGTAACATAGGTGAATAATCATATTTTGTAAAATTAGGCATTTCTACAAAATTTCTGTAAAATCCATAACCCTCAACTAATTTACTTTTTTGTGAACTATACATTGTAATTATATATATTGACATTATTATTATTAATAAAATACCTATTCTCTTATCATAATATAATGAAGAAAATAATAATATATTAAAAACAATTAATTTAATTATATTATTCATATAGTATATAATATATTTTTATCTTTGTAATTTATGTTGAATATATAATTTAAGTTTTTCATTCTCTTCGGCTTTCATTTTCACTTGTTGTGATAACTTTTTAATCACATCTTGTTGTGATTCTATTATTGATTCTAACTCTGATACTTTTTTTGAATCTTTTTCTTTATCAAAATCTTTATGAACAAAAAATCTTGATTTATATACTATATCACCTTTTTTATTACATATCTCTGTTGGAACAGACCATGATTTTCCAGAATTCTGTAATAATATTTTTTTGTTTAACATTCTTATATATCTACCTCCTGTTGAGAAATATTGTTCGTCATCTTTCATTGTGATATATTTTATCTCAATACCTTCTTTGAATGGATATGGTAATTCAACTTCCACATGATCTTCTAATAATTGTTTTATCACTTTTATATCTTTTATCATATCTACACTTATTATATATAAAAATTATTTGTTAAATATTATATATGAATACTGAAATACTTAAAGATATTCTTGAATTCACAGATGATAAACAAAATACTATTGTCTATTTTCTAAAACCACATATTCAAAAACAACTCCTTAATTACTATTTTTATGACAAATCTGATAATGATATATTTATTGATCATCACATTATTTTAATAAAAAAAAATAATTTACATCTTGAAGACAAAGGTATAATAATATCTATAAGTAGAAATAAAATAGGATTATGTATTAATAGTTTATATAACAAATATTATAATATGGATAATTATTATATATTCATAAAAAATAGGAATAAAAAAATATCTGAAAGAGAAATAATGGAATCTTTATTAAAAAAATTGTGACAAAAAAAAAATATATGTTATAATATAACATATGGATCGAGAACTTATTTGTTTAATTATTTGCTTTATAGTTGGTATCTTTTTATTTTATTTACTAAAGCAGAGTTGTGGATGTCAGGTTGTGGAAGGAGCAGGAGCAGGAGATAATAGCAGCAGTTCTTCATCTTCTTGCCCACCGAACTCGCATCCTTCGTCAAGAGGTGGTTGCTCTTGTGACGATGGCTACACTGTCGCAGATCGAGGCTTTGGCTGCGTCCCTGATGCGACACACGATGATGACGAGTCCAAATCCTGCCCACCGAACTCGCATCCTTCGTTCGAAGGTCGTTGCTCTTGTGACGATGGCTACACTACCAACCATGACTTTACCGCCTGCATCAAGGAAAAGGTGAAAGACCCCAAAAACTCATGTAGGTGGGCGTATGATGGAGTATGTGACGAACCCGGTCGCTGCCCGCCTGGAACGGACAGTGCTGATTGCGAAAAGCAATCTAACATACCAAAACCCTAAAACCCTAAAACCCTAAAACCCTAACTAAATAAATACTCACAAAACAACAAGCACATTTAAACAACATACCACTAGAAAAAAATTGTGATTAAATAATTGTGATTAAATTGTTTGTATTTCAAAATCATTATTTAATTTATTTATGAAAAATATAAAGGGGA
>MDSZ01054187.1_pt1 | contig 12749 bp, 11 predicted proteins | sample 811201 | NCBI WGS metagenome assembly MDSZ01 (sample SAMN05326647, study PRJNA326480) | marine metagenome | isolation source: seawater | place: Indian Ocean: North | collected 2010
TAATAAAATAAGCCCTAACAAAGTAGCAGATATTGTATTAACTAAATTTAAAAATGGCAAAAATAAATTTAAACTTTAATCAGTATTTAGAATTAGAAAAACTTGGCCTAGGTATATTTAAGCCTGTAGAAAATTTTATGAATCAAGAAGAATTTGTTAATGTTATAAACAATTTAAAATTCAAAAAAAAAATATTTCCTTTGCCAATTTTCTTAGATATTAATCAAGATACAAAAAATCAAATTTCGAACCATAAAAAAATAATTTTAAAATTTAATTCTAAAATTGTTGGTTATATAATTAATCCTGAAATTTTTACACTAAACAAAAAAAAAGTTGCAATTAAAATTTATGGAACTAACAGTAACAAACATCCAGGTGTTAATGAGTTTTATAAAAAAGGCTCATGGTTTATTGGGGGAAAAACTATTTTTAAAAGAAAAATTACGCATAAATTTTCAAAATACGAAGTGCTCCCAAGTGAAATAAAAAAAATTATAAAAAAAAATAAATTGAAATCAATTGTAGGATTTCAAACTAGAAATGTCCCACATAAGGCACATGAATACTTAATTCGAAACTCGATTGAAAATTATAATGCAATTTTGATACAACCTCTTATTGGTCAAAAAAAAATAGGTGATTATTCTCCAGACATTATTATGCAATCTTTTAATTCATTTATTAAAAATTACTTACCATCAAAAAAAATAATATTATCTTGCTTAACAACATTTATGAGATATGCAGGACCCAAAGAGGCTATATTTCATGCTATTATAAGAAGAAATTACGGTTGCACACACTTCATTGTCGGAAGGGATCATGCAGGTGTTGGAAATTTTTATAAAAAATATGAGGCACAAAATTTACTTAAAAAATATGAGAAATATATTGGAATAAAAATTATATATTCTAAAGGACCATATTTTTGTGCAAAATGTGATCAAATTGTAACATCTAACATATGTAGACATTCTGGAACAAAATATGAGAAGCAAGTAAGTGGCACTTATATTAGATCATGTATTATTAACAAAAAAAAATTAAATAAAAATATGTTTAGAGCTGACCTTATACGTAATATAAATCCAAAAAAAATATTTATAAATGAATAAATTAAAAATAATTGCAACTATTGGTCCTAAATCAAACAATATTAAATCGATCAAATCATTAATAGCTTCTGGAGCATCTATGTTTAGACTAAATGGATCACATGCAGATTTAAAATGGCACGAAGAGACAATAAAAAAAATAAGAATAGCTGCTAACAAATTTCCTATTCTTTTTGATATACCTGGGTCTAAAACAAGATTAGATAATCTAGATAAACCAGTAATTATAAACAAAAAATCTAAAATTGTTCTTACAACTAACAAAAAAAAGAGTCCTGGTGAATTATATCTTGATAATAAAAAAATAATCTCAAAATTTAAGAAAGGAAAAATAATTTTTTTTGATGATGGAAAATTAAGTTTTAGAGTTAATAAGATTTCCAAACAAAAAGTAGAGATAATAGCTATAAATTCTGGAATTTTGAAAAGTAGAAAAGGAATACATATTCCAGGCTTAAGCCATAATCAAAAAAATATTTCAAAGAAAGACAAAAAATATCTTAATTTTGCAAAAAAAAATAAAATTGATTTCATAGGACTGAGTTTTATAGAAAATGACTTACAAATTAAAAAAATTAAAAAATATTTAAATTCAGATTATCCTAAAATAATAAGTAAAATTGAAAATAAAGAGGGTTTAAAAAATCTTAAAAAAATTTTACCTTTGTCAGACGGTATTCTTATTGATAGGGGGGATCTATCTGTAGAAACTGGATTAGAAAATCTTTCAATAAATCAAAAAAAAATAATATCTACTTCAAGACTTTATTTGAAACCTGTTATAGTTGCTACAGAAATTATGGATAATATGGTTGAGAATTCCTTTTTAACAAAGGCTGAGATATCTGATATAAGTAATTTTGTATTAGACGGTAGTTCAGCTGCAATGTTATCTGCCGAAACAGCAATTGGATCAAATCCAGGATATGCTGTTTCAATGATGAAAAAAATAATTAAAAAAGTTGAAAAAAATTATAGTGATAAGATTGACAGGATCAATTTTCCAAAAAGTGACTTTATTGCAACTGCTACAGCAATATCAAATATATGTGAAAACATAAGAATTTCAAAAATTATTGCAGTGACTAGGTCAGGATTTGCTGCAAGGACATTATCTTCAATGAATATAAATCAAAGCATTATTGCTGTAAGTGATAATAATCAAAACGCTAAAATATTTAACCTGTATAAAGGAGTTTCAGGTTATTTTTATAATAATAAATTCAAAAAGACTAATTTATTGCATATACCTAAAATTCTAAAACAATTATTCTATGAAAAAATTATTAAGGCAAATGATCAAATTCTTATAACTGCTGTTGCTTACCCAAATACCAAAAATAGAATGAATATGATTGAAACTCACCATGTTTCAGACCTTATCAAAACTTTTAAATGGTCAAAAAGAAAATAGTAACAATTATCACTGGAAAAAAAAATATTAAAATAGTTAACAAAAAATTATTCAAATATAAAAATTTATTTAATCTTAAAATAGTTGATAATATAAAAAAAATAACAAAAGGGCATATATTAATTAGCTTTGTAAGTGGTAAGATCTTAAATTTTAAAACTTATAATAGATTTAAATATGCAATAAATTTTCATCCAGCACCGCCATCATTACCAGGTCGAGATCCACATCACTGGGCTATATATTTAAATAAAAAATATTTTGGCATTACAATTCATAAGTTAAATAGAAAAGTTGATACTGGTAAAATTATTTTAAGCAAAACTTTTTTAATAAAAAAAACAGACACTCCCCAAGCATTGAGAAATAAATCTTTACATATGTCACTTAAAATTTTAGAAAAACATTTTCTTGATTTCGTTGATGGTAAAATTTACGAAAAAAAAATTAAATGGGCAAAAATAGCTAAAAGAAGAAGAGATGTTTTTTATATAATAGACAATTTAAAAACATTTGATAAAAGAAAACAAAAAATTATCAAAAAATCTTTTGGTGATTTCCTAATAACTAAAAAAATTAATTAAATCGTTAACTAATTTTTTTTCTTGGACTTTTTTTTTTGAAATTTTTTTTGATAATATACTCATTGAATATAATTTTTTTCTATCTGTATGAATTTTAATTATTATTTTCAAAACTTTATTTAGATCGTATCTTTTTAAAAAAAAACCATTTTTATCATTTACTATCAAATTATTCGTTTTCCCTAATGTAATTACTGGCAATCCATAATTTAAGGCTTCAATTATATTTCTTCCCCATGCACTGTCGTTTCTAGGAAGATATAATAAAATATTATTTTTACTTAAAAATGGCTTTATATTACTTTTATGCCCTAAGACTTTAACATTTTTTAATTTCTTTTTTTTAACCAAGAATTTTAAATCGTATTCCTCTCTCTTTTTAAAAATATTTTTTAACGAAGATATTTTAAAATCTCCTAAAATATTAAAAACAATATCATCAAATTTTTCTACTCTTAGTTTTTCTGCAACATCTATAATTCTATCAATCCCTCTGTCTTTGCTATAATTTGATAAACTGACAATATCAAATTTTCTTTTGAAACTCTTTAATTTTAAAAAATTATCAGTTGGCTGTTTACTTAAATCAAAATTTTCAATAACAAAATTATTTTTTTTTTTCTTTTTTGTTTGTTTATTAAATTCAAGTAAATTTTTTTTTGATATAAACATTTTTTTGTTAGCATATTCATTAATAGTATTTATCTGTATATTTGAAAAAAAGTTTTTTTTTAAAATAGTCCTTATACTGACAGAAACTTTTAAATTCTTTGAATATATTTTTATAAACTTGAGTAACCAAAATAAATTTTCATGGTTCAAATGAATGTAATCATAATCTTGAAGATATGAGTAAAAATTTTTTTTTTTTATATTAAAAATAATAAAATTGTAAATAAATCGACAATAAGAAATTATATTTGATATAGAACTTGATAAACTTGTTAATGTCGGTATATCTAAATAGTATACTTTAACATTAATACTTTTATACTTTTTTTCTAAATAGCTTTTTTTTTTTAAAATGACAGATATGTCATAATTTTTTTTCGAAATTAATTTTATTTTGTTAAATAAGCTTTTAGATGAACCTCCATGTCCGCTTTCATGATCCACAAAAAGTATTTTTATTCTATTTAAATTATACATAATAAGATATAGGCTAGAAATTATTATATAACATACTAAATCTATAATGAAAAATAAACCTAATGAGGTCTCACTCTCGATTAAGATTTCTAATCTGATCTTTATAGCAGGTATAGTATTTTGTATTTTAGTAATAATATATTTAGCCTACAAAATTTTTAATCCAATGTATCTTCCAAATGAAGGAAACAAAACCATTGAAAATTTTTATATCAAGAGCATAGTAATATTTTCAGTCTTTGGGCTTTTACTTCTAATTGGACAATTAACTCTAAAAAATTCGACTAAAGTAAACATATCTTTAATGTTTATTACAATATTTATTTTGATCTACACCTTTGAAATTTTTCTACAATTTTCAAGTAAGAGTCCAAGAGAAATAATTGCAAATAAACTTGATAAAAATTTTGACTCTAGATCTAATTTAGATGTAATTAACGATTTAAAAAAAGAAGGAATTCTATCGTATCCAAATCCTTTCCCTTCTGCTTTCTTATCATCAAATGGCTTAAGCATAAAAAATAAAAAAATCTATCCTCTTGGTGGTATTTCAAATAGTAAAATCATATTCTGTAATGAAAGTGGAAAATGGTCATTGTATGATTCTGATGAGTATGGTTTCAATAATCCAAAAAATTTATATAAAACAGACGAAATAGATATCATCTTAGTGGGTGACTCTTTTACTGAAGGAGCCTGTGTTGACCCGCAAGACACAATCAGTAGTGTGCTGCGAAAATACAATTATAATGCAATAAGTATAGGGAAATCAGGAAATGGACCTTTAATAGAATTAGCATCTATAAAGGAATATGCTGAACCTTTTCGACCAAAAGTAGTATTGTGGCTGTATTTTGCTGGGGATTTAAATGAATTAGGAAAAGAGAATGCACCTATTTTACTCAATTATTTATCAAAAGATAGTTTCTCACAAAACTTAATAAATCGACAAGAAGAGATTGATGTAGTTTTAAAAAAATATTTATCGTCAGAGCAAGAAAAAGAAATTCTAGCTAAAAAACCATTAATAAAAATATTAAAACTTTATAATCTGAGAAAAAAATTTTATTTGGTACCTTCTGTAAAGAATATTAATAAGGCATCTGATAAAATAGAAAAAAAACTTTTTAAAAAAATTATAATTAAGGCAAATCGATTAGTAAATAATTGGGAGGGTAAAATGTATTTTGTGTACTTGCCTTCACACAAAACATATTTAGAAGGAACGAAATATGAAAATCAAGATTATATTTTTGATTTTATAAAAAAATTAAATATACCTATTATTGATGCTCATAAAGAAGTTTTTCTATTACACAAGGATCCTGTTTCTCTTTTTCCTTTAAGAATAGATGGTCACTATAATTCTGAGGGATACAAATTAATATCTAATAAAATCAAAGAAAGACTTGTGGAAGACGGTTATCTACCATTAAAATAAAAATTTTATGAAAAAAAATTGCATATTGTTGTTATTAGACTCAATTACTTTTGATGCAGTAAATTCATCTGAAACATCTCGTAATCTATTTCCAAATTTATATAATTTGGCATCAAAATATAATTTTAAAAAATGTATTTCTAATTCTAATTGTACGCAATTTGTTTTACCTTCATTATTTTCTTTTTCTATGCCTTTAGATGAGGGAGGTTATGACTATGGAATAATTAATAGAAAAATTTCTTTCATGGAAATTTTGAAAAAAGAGGGATTCTCAACTCTGATTTTTAGTAATTGCAATCAAATGGGAGCTGACAATGGATATGATAGAGGTGTAGATAAGAATATAAATTCATTTGATTATAGATTAATTTTAGAGCAAAAACTCAATAGGGTAATTCTATACAAATTTAAAAAAAATATAATTAATTCAAAAAGTAAAAATGAATTAGTAAAAGATTATCAAAAATTATTGTTCGAAATAAAAAAAAAAATAGATGATGCAGAAACACTTATTTGGAGTGATGATTTAAAAAAAATTAATTTTAATATTAAAAATAAAATTAACAAGGAAGTTGAGCTTATTGAAAAAGACCCAAAAATTATATTAGAAAAATTGTTAAATATAAATCCAGCAAGTATTTGGCTTTTTCTTGGAGATAACAAATTAAATACAATTAAATTCTACCTAAAAAGAGTTTTTGCATCAGTTAAATGGCGTATAAAATACAAAGTTACTAAGAGTAAAATTCCAATAAATTTATTGGGTCATAAAACAATAAATATTATCGATATATTTGATAAATTTAAATCTATGCTAGTAAATCAAAATAAACCATATTTTATATATCATCATATTATGGACTTACATGATTATGAAAATTTAAATACTGTTAGTAATTTTCTAAAAAAATTATTGAATTATCCAAAGTGGATTAAGCACACTCGTAATTTAAAAAAAAAAAGAAAATTTCTTTATGACTCAACTTTAATGCTTGTAGATAAATATATTGGAAAGATTCTTAAAGTTTTAGATGAAGACACATTATTATTTATAACTAGTGATCATGGTCATAGAAAAAGTTTAAAAAATCAAATACAAAGATCTTACATAACAAATGATTATTTTAATGAAATGCATGGTGAAGATATTGAAGTTCCATTAATTTCAAATATAAACTTAGGTAATGATGAAAAAAATAATTCAAAATTATATGACACAATTTCAATATCCAAAAAAATTATTTCAGAGCTCAATATAGAAATACACAAGTATGTTAAAAAAGATAATGATGATAAAAGATATATAATTAGCGAGCATGCGGGTAGAGGAAATTTCAATTTAGACAAAGATTTGTTTTTTACAATATCTAACAATCAATTTAGAATGATAGTTGCTTTTATAGAAAATGAATTGTTTATTAAATTATATGCAATCGAAAAAGACCCATTAGAAATTCATGATATCTCAAATGATGAAAAATATAAAGTGCAAATTAATGATATGTTCAATTTTTTAAAATCTTGTAGGCAAAGTATAGTACATAAAAAAATTGAAAAACTTGTAAAAGTAAACAATAGGATTATTCAATTTTAATTATGAAATATAAAGAATTTTCAAAAATTACACAAAAACTTATTTATTCAGACATGAGTGAGAAAGAGAAAAAAGAAGAATGGTCTTATATAAAAAAAAAAGTTTTAGAGATAAAAAAACACTCTAGACATATTTCTAAATTGATAAAAATTCTTAAAACTCATGAACAAGCAGCTATATTAGATCATGGATGTGGTTCATGTTCAACTCTATTGTATTTATTTTGTTTAGGATACAAAAATATTTGGGGAATAGATATTAGTTGCGATGATAAAATATTAAATAATTTTATGATTAAAATTTGTAACTTAAAAGATAATAGGATTTTCAACTACGATGGTAAATTTTTACCGTTTGAAAATAATCGATTTGATTTAATAATTAGTCAACAAGTTCTTGAACATGTAAACTATTCTGAAAAAGAACTCACTATTATGGAACACGCTAGAGTATTGAAAAATGGAGCGCATGCGTATTATCAAATTCCTCATGTTCTAGTTCCATTTGAAGCTCATACTAAGACATGGTTTGTACATTGGCTCCCAAGGAAACTAGCATTAGCAACATTAAAAGTGTTTAATAAAAATCATATATTTTATCAAAATCATTTATTTTTATCCTTACCTTTTAAATATAAAAAAATAATAAAAAAACAGATAGGAAATATTGAAGATCTTTCTCAAGAAAGAGTATCTGTATTTAATAACGAATTTAATGAGCTAAGAGGAGTAAGTTTAATATTAAGGTTGACGGTAGCAAAAATTTGTAGCATCCCATATATTGGGAAGACTATTATGAAATTTTTATCGAATTTTATTATGATAGAAATTTTAGCAACAAAAAATGATTGATCTAAAAAGTAAAAAAGTTATTGTTTTATCACCACACCCAGAAGATGGTGAAATTGGTTGTGGAGGTCTTGTGCAACGATTAAAACAAAATAAATCTAAATTTTGGTATGTATGTTTTACAGATGCTGCATTATCAACAAAACCACCTTTTAAACCACAAGCTCAAATAAATGAAATGCAAAAATCTACAAAGATGATTGGTTTTTCAAAAGAAAGAATAATAATGTTAAATTTTCCAGTAAGATCATTTTCAGATAATAGACAAAAAATACTAGATTATATGTTTAAGCTTAACAAAAAAATTAAACCTGATTTGGTATTATGCCATTCAAGACATGATACTCATCAAGATCATAGCACAATAACAACTGAAGCTATTAGAGCTTTCAAAAAAACAAGTATACTTGGATATGAGTTGCCCTGGAATCATTTTGATTTTAAAGCAGGGTTATATATCCAACTTACTAAAAAAATGGTTAATAAGAAATGTATGGCATTGAGATCGTATAAATCAAGATCTCATAGACCTTATTTAAAAAAAAAAAGATTACTTGAGCTAATGGGCATGAGAGGTCTGCAAATTGAAAAAGATTATGCTGAAGCTTTTGAAGTAATACGATTAATTAGTTAATACATTGAAATACGTATCAGCACATCAGGCTCAATTTATACCTCAACTTAGTTTTTTTGCTAAAATAAAATCAGTTGAAGTTTATATTTGTTTGGATGATTTAAAGTATTCAAGACATAGTTTTCAAACTAGAAATAAAATTAAAATAGACTCTGAAGAAGGTTGGACTTACTTACTAGTTCCAATTAAAAAAAGTCCACAAGGAACAAATTTTAATGAGCTATTAATTGAAAATTCACAGAACTGGAAAAAAAAACATCTTAAAGCAATTCAGTTAGCATATAGTAATGCTAAGTTCTTTGACGAAATTTATCCAGATATCGAAAAAATTTATAATGATGAATCTATTTATCTGAAAGATATTGTTGTTAAATTTATAAGATACGGTATTGAAGTTTTTGATATTAAAACTGAATTTTTACTTTCAAGTGATTTGAAAAAAAAAGGTTTCAAAACCGAAAATAAAAAATCACTATATGTTCTTGATTTGATAAAGTTTATAAATGGAACCAAATTTCTATTTGGTAAAAATTATTGGAAGTATTTTACAGTCGAAGATAAAATGATATTTCAAAAAAATAAAATAGAATACTTACTCCAAGAATTTGAGTTTAAAGAATACCCTCAACTTCACGGTTCATTCGTATCTGGCTTGTCTTTTATAGATCTTTTATTCAATATAGGTAAAAAAGATAGTTCAAAATTTTTACTTAAACCTTGGAGATTTAGATAATAATTATATTATATTTTTTTCCATAAATATTGTTTTTTTATTTATATATTTAATCCAAAAATCATTTTTTTTATAAAACTCTAAACTTTTTCTCAAATATGTAAAAGTTTTTACAGTTATTTTTTTATATTTTTTATTTCTAATTTTTTTTATCATTTTGCTGCCTAAGCCAAGTCCTTGATATTTGTTGGCAACCATTAGTAAATGAATATGAAGACAATCTTTTTTTTCAGAAACAATACAATAAGCTACAATTTCATTTTCACTTTTATTAAATATTCCAATACTTCTTTTCCATTTTCCTGGCAAATCTGAGACAAAATTTTTATATGACCAATTACTAATTTTCGAAATATTTACTATTTTAACAATATTTTTGATTAAAGTTTTTTTATCCAATGTTCTAATTACTAAAGGCATTTGATTAATAGTTAAATTAGTATAAATATTCAGATATTCAAATGATTATTCTTGGAATTCATGACGGACACAATTGTGGAGCATCACTGTGTCATGATGGTAAAATTGTTTATTCTTTATTAGAGGAAAGAATAACTAGAAAGAAAAATGATGTTGGCTTTCCAAAAAACTCTATTTTACAATGCCTAAAAGAGTATGGAATTAAAAACCACGAAATAGACTTTGCTGTTTATTCTTCTAAGTTTATGCATTCTGCAAATCATTTAAAAGATCCAGGATCTTGGTACAAGTTGAGCTTAGAAGACCAAATTAATGATAGTAAGAAACCAAAAAAATACCAAAAAATTATTTTCCAACAACGTACTAAGGAAAGAATAAATCAAATTAGAAATTTACTAAAAATTTCGAAGGAAAAGATTTTATTTTACGATCATCACTTTTGTCATATGACTTCATCGTATTATCTTTCATCATTTTCTAAAAAAAATAAAATATTATCTATAACTCTTGATGGATCTGGCGATAACTCTTCAGGAAAAATTTACATAAGTACAATGGGCAAATTTAAAAAAATTGCAGAAACAAGTAGAGATGCATCACTGGGCAAAATCTATTCAAGAGTAACAAAATTATTAGGTATGAAACCTTGGGAGCATGAATATAAAGTGATGGGTCTAGCACCATATGCAAATGAAAAGTATTATCAAAAATTAAAAAAGGAAGTTTTTGAAAAATTAATTTATTTAGACAGAAAAAAATTATGTTTTAAACAAAAAAAAAGACTTTCGATGAATTATTGTTATGATTACTTAGTTAAAAATTTATCAGGTGAAAGATTTGATAATATAAGTGGAGCTTTACAAAATTTTACAGAGGAAATAATTGTTAATTTAATTTCTGAAGCAGTTAAAAAGACAAAAATTAATACTGTTACTTTGGGTGGTGGAGTATTTATGAATGTAAAAGCAAATAATTTAGTTTCAAAGATTAAAAAAATCAAAAAATTATTTATAATGCCAAGCTCAGGAGATGAATCACTTTCTTTGGGTGCTGCTTTACATTGTTACTACGAAAAAACAAAGGATAGAAATTTCAATAAATCAATTTTAAAAAATTTGTATTTAGGTAAAAAAAATTCTAAATTAGATGAAGATTATGCTGTTAAAAAACTTATAGTTAATAACAATAAATATTCTATTTTTAAAAAAAATATTAATCAAATTGCTGCAAATTTATTGTTCTCTGGAAAAGTTATTGGTAGATGTGTTGATAGATCAGAATGGGGTGCTAGATCATTAGGTAATCGGTCAATACTTGCAAGACCTGATAATTATTTAATGGTTGATAAAATTAACAATATGGTGAAAAAAAGAGATTTCTGGATGCCATTTGCACCTTCAATATTAGAAAATTATTTCAATGATTTTGTTAAAGATAATAAAAAAACAAAACCTTATTTTATGACACAAGCTTTTGAAACACTCCAAAACTCAGAAACTAAAAAAATTATTGCTGCATGCCATATAAGAGATAAGACAATTAGACCACAAATTGTTAGCAAATTAAGTAATTATTTATATTGGGACTTAATTAACAAGTTTAGGATAAAAAGTAAAATACCGGCGCTTCTAAATACATCATTTAATCTTCACGGATTTCCAATTGTTGAAACGGCTACTGACGCGATAAACGTTTTTAAAAAATCTGGTATAGACGCGCTAGTTTTAAATAATTACCTAATTTTAAAAAAATGATTAATGAAAATTAATGTATCGGCTATTAAAAATTGTAGCAGTTTTGAAATAAATAATGTTACTTACTATATCAAATTTAAATCATCTATAGATGATCAAAATATAATTAAAGAAATAAAAATTTTAGAAAAAATAAATTCTGCCAATATAATAAAGATAATAAAAAAACATATCGGATTTTTTAATTTAATTATATTTAATCAGAATTTTTTATTTGTAGCATCTGACCAAATATCATCTTATCCTTTTATTTGGAGTAAAGAAAATAATGAAATAATTATATTAGAAAATTTTAATAATATAGAAACATCTAATTTAAAAATAGATTATTTTGCTAAGACATGTCTTAATTATTCTGGCTATACATTAAACAATAGAACAATTTTTGAAAAATATAATTATTTGAAACCTGGAGAAATTATTTGTTTTGAAAATAACAAATTTTCTTTATCAAAGTGGATAGATTTTAGTTTTGAATATTCGGAAAATGAAAATAATCATTACAATAATTTTCAGGAAATCTTGATCAAAGAATTTGAAAAATTAAAAGATATCTCAAAACAAAATAAAATAATTGTACCTTTAAGTGCAGGTTTGGACTCTAGATTAATTGTATCAATATTATCATACTTAAATTTTAAAAATGTTGAGACTTTTACTTACGGATTTACGAGAACAAGAGACAAAATTATTGCAAAAAATATATCAAAGGAATTAAATTTTAAAAATATTTTCATTAAAATGAACTTTCAAAACTCAAATATATATAAATCAAAGGAGTTTAAAAAATACATGACTAGGATAAATTTTGGGATTAACTCAAATAATCCAGGTGAATTTGGACCTTTATGTAATTTAAAAAAAATTCAATGTTTAGATAATTCAATTATTTTAAATGGACAGACTGGTGATTTTATATCTGGAAATCATATTCCACTTTTTTTATTTGACAAAAAAAATGAGAGTATTGATTATCTTGTAAACAGAACATTAGATTATATTATTTATAAACATTTTAATCTTTGGTCTGAAAAAAAAATTAATAATGATCAGTTGA
>MDSZ01223616.1_pt1 | contig 12749 bp, 1 predicted proteins | sample 811201 | NCBI WGS metagenome assembly MDSZ01 (sample SAMN05326647, study PRJNA326480) | marine metagenome | isolation source: seawater | place: Indian Ocean: North | collected 2010
ATAATTACAAGCTTGAGAATCCATACATCCTGTTGTACTACTTCCGTTTGGTATATTACAATCATCTAAACAAGTTGAGTTCCAATATGGATTTTGAGGTTCCTGTCCAGCTGGACATGGATTTACAGTATAATAAGCTAAAGGTGTTATTGAATCTACACATTCTGGATTTCTACAAACTCCACATTCGTCACACAAACCATCCGAATCACAATCATTTGATGATACTTGAACATTATCAATATTCCAACCTTTGTTTATCCATTTATTACCACAACAAGCATTTCCATTAGTAGGTGTTGCATCACCAACAACTAAAGTTCTCGGAGTAATACACGCACCCCAATCATAAAAATAGTAACCTCCAGTACAAGGATTATCTTCAGTAATACATCCAGGAGACATCCATTTTGTACCAGTTACACAATTTAACTGACAATCAGGGTCATTACATCCACCGGCCGGGCATTTATTCGTACATACTGAATTTGAACCATCAAATGTTATAGTAGGATTGTAATCAGGTATTGGTACATTTGGATCACACCCATTATTAACACCAGCAGAATATTGTTGTTCGTACTGACCACCTGTTGTCGCATCATATGGCTGATCATTTTGTGAACAAGGATGGCCACAACCGGGTGAAGTAGGAGCTACACAAGCACCTTGACCACTATTTGAAGTGTCATTAAGTGCAGCTTGACAAACACCACCCATACAAACACCACTACAACAAGAATCACCAGTAGTACACACAGTTGAATCTGTATACGAACAAACACCATCAGCTGATGCATTTGTTCCTTGACACCTATTTGTTTTTCCTTCACAACAAACTAAAGCACCATCACAAGTCAAATCACCCGTACAAGAATCACCTAATGCCTGATATGTACAAGTTCCACTTACAATACAATAACCACTTGCAAATGGATCTGAATATTGTGTACAACTTCCAGCATCATAATTATTTGCATTTACATCTGTACAAGTTACAACACAACTCGTACCATCACCATTACACACACCACATTCATCAAATACATTTGGAGTATATGGATTCCATAAACTACCACCACAATCACATTGAGCTCCTATTACATTTGAAGGAGCAACATTTTCTCCACCACATACACCACAATAGTCACAACTGTCAGCTTGACATTGATTACTATCAGTACAAGTAGTCCAACCTGTTGATTCACATTGAGTTGGGTTACTTCCAGCCTCTCCAGAAGTTGTAAAACATTCTCCACAAGCATCACATTCACCAACTGTATAATAATTTGTTCCTTTACAATCCGTATCTTGGAATGCTGTACAAGAACCTCCAGCTGCAACACAATCAGTTATATTTGAGCCACCACATATTCCACAATAATCTACCGTATCACCAGCACAAGTACAAGTTTGTCCTATATAACTTCCTGCAGTACCAGTACCTAAATTATCTCCCACACTATATTCAACATCTTTTCCACCAACTTGAGTTCCAGTTCCATCACAGTCACCACAAACATCATTAGTTAAAGAACCACCACAATCTAAAGCACAATCATATGTTGTATCACAATAATTATTATCATCTACACCATCATCACAATAACCACCTTCGGATGGATCTGCATCACCCTCACAAGTACAAGAACAACAATCAAGAGTATAACAACTTACTGATGCACTAACATCTCCATGTCCATTACAAGTTACAGAATCTGAACATTGACATAATTCACCAGCTGTACCTACAGGACATGTACAAGTTCCAGGATTAGTACCTTCTTCAGAATCATAATCATTCCAAGTTCCATCATCACATGTACCACCATTATAACAATAATCATTACCATCACCATAACATATTTCACAATTATCCAAAGCCCAACCAGGTTGACAAGGATCTGTTCCACATCCATAATCAGCGTCAGTAGTCTTTCCACCAACACATTCCCCACAAGTATCTGTATATGCACTACCTCCTGGATCACCATTACAATCAATTACATAACAAACTTTTCTATCTGCGAAATTGTTTTCATCATCTGCACACTCAGCACCATCCTCACAAGGATATAAAATTTGAGATGCATAGTTTTGTGGTGCATCACCATCACTATATTTAATATATGTACCTGTCGTTGTATCAGGATTATCGGAAGCTTCGGCTTTAACTAAACACATCTCTTCACCAGCTAATAATCTCATAGCACTTCTATCATATGTTATATATGAAAGTGATTTAGCTGCTCCATAAATACCCTTAAATGCAGAATTAGTGAATGGGGAAGTTTTAGACCATTCATTAATAATAAGATTATCACCATCTTGAGTCCATTCATGAGATCCACCTGATTGAGATATACTAGAAGCTATTAAATTTGTAAAAGTAACATTGTGTACTTTGCCAAATGCATAACTAGGGTACACCATCAAATTCAACTGTGGAGTATTATCGGACATCATCGCAAAAGAGAATCCAGCTGGATACTCACAACAATCTTGAGGCCTACTACTACCTCCAGACATAGAGCTACATTGATATCTACACCCACTCAATTCATCTTGATATACACAATCATCCCAACAATCAGGTAAACCTGAATAGTTAAGTGCAGTATCATCTTGACAATCCGTTGTAGCTACAAAAACACAAGAACCATCATCTACAGTTGCATATTGATTATGATTGCATGCGGCAAAATCAGTACAACCACTTACTAACAAAACCGCTGTACTATTTACATCAAGAGGTGTTGCATAATTTTCTCCAAAATTCCACTCTTCCCTAACTAAACCTAAATGTTCTGTCCACCACGTTGGAAATGGAAATCCAATATTATTATCATTACCATCTAAAGTAAAAGAATGATTAAAGTAATCATCATCATAAGCTCCATCTTGATCCCAATCTCCTACAATAACACCATCTGGAATAGAAGGAGGTGAACAATTGCCATTATCCAAACAATCAATATACTCCTCATAACCTATTGCATTTCTCCAATATCCAGATGTATTAACATTTTCTCGTATGATATCAACATCTTCTGTATCATCTGATATGTCCATATCACCTGCATATTCTATAGAATGTCCAGACATACCTAAAGCCGGTCCTCCAGCCCAAAGTTCATATTCTATTTTACAATGAAGTGTTCCACCACTTAAAGGATCACCATCCCATAATTCAATAAAACCTTCGTTAGGTTCATCAACTATATTTGGTAATTCAAATGATGTATATGTTGTATAAACACCAGTCCAAGTTAAAGGGGTATATTCAAAACAATCACCACTATTAAAACCACCACCATCATTACAACTCCAATATCCACTATGAGATACATTATCTTTAATTGAAATTGTATTTCCATTTACATCTTGAAATATTCCATCGTTAGTCTGACTTCCATCATCATGTTGATTTGATATTATCCAAAAATATCCACCCGCAGGTATAGCATTTTCTTTAACAAAACCATTCCAAGATGCATTATTATCAGGATTATATCCAGCATCATAATCATTTTCAGATAAAGCAGGATATGTAGGATTTAATTTTGATGTTCCAGAAGGAGTTACTATCCACCACGAACTTAAATCTATATCACCTGTTGTTGTATTTTGTAATTCAATCCAATCAGGAATAATAACATCACCTGGTTGATTTAAATCAGCTTTCCAAAATTCATTTATTATTATTTCACAAACACCTTGTTCCGATGGTATTAGAGAATTTAAAACATAACCATTTCCACTACTACCCAAAGCATCACCCCAAGCACCTCCAGATGTATTATAATCACCAGAAGCTTTATATATCGTATCTGACGATGCATCATAAATATATATACTAACTATACCAGACTGATTAAATTCACTTGAATGTAAATAAGAAAGTACGGAAAGATGACTTGATGCATACAAACCAGGAGTTTCACCACCTGTACTTCTCAATAATGGATCACTATTATGTAAAGATGCAGGTATAAATACAAACACCCTATCATCAGCTCCATCATTGTCTGTATTTGAAATTGAATCTGCCGGAACATATGGTGGAGAAGAAATTTGAACATGATGATATGTACCCTGAAATTCGGCTCCATACTCTGTGATGCCTGAATGCAGTTGATTTGCACCAGCAACAATAGTATTAACACCTACTCCCGAGTGATAATAATCTGTACCATTTAATACAGCTCTTATCTGATCTTCAACAATAGTTGGTATCGGTTGGATTGGCATTTAAATTCTTCTCCTATAAACCATTTTTCCAAAATGTGTATATGTACACTTATAAATATCAACTATACAAAATATTTGTATATTTTTAATTGTCAGGGAACGAAAGATTTCCAGTATTCGTTCCTATATAACTATAACCCCTACCAGGAATTAATCTCCTCAATGCATTAGGATTATTACAATTCTGTGGATTTCTCCACATATTTGTCGGTGTTGATGGACACACGAAATTATCACAATTAGCTCCCAAATTCATATTTGGTGGACACATTCCAAAAATAGCAGGTGCATGACCACCAGACATTATTGAACCATCTGACTCATCATATCTTTTTCCAATTATTTTATCACCAGCTGTAAATGTTGTATCCAAATCTAATGCATCATCTAACCATTTAGGTTCATCAGCTACAAATCCAAAAAATGAAGGAGTTGGAGCAGATGAATTACCCAAAGATTGTACAGGTAAATTAACATCTGCAAATTGAGTAGATATATCTTCATAATATTGTGCACAATCACCTTCTTCACAACATTGATCACAATACCCATTTCCCGAACTTAAACATTGAGCAGCTAGTGCAGTTGCATCTAAAAGATTGTATGTATATTCACTCGCACAACACCCTTCACCTGTGCAATCAGAACAACAAGTATGTACTGTTGAATCACACCAATCAGCAGTATGTTGACTTGCACAAGAAATTGCTGTTGTACAACTATCCGCACCAGAAGCACCTAAACTTGTACAACATTCACTTGCACCACCAATATCACAATAAGTAGATGCACAATGAGTTGGACAATCATGTGGAACACAACCACCATCAGCATCTTCTGTTCCTATACAATATCCAGTACAATCGGTATCTTGCATTAAACCACTATGCCAACTATTACATAGTTGTTCCGAACAATAATTTGAATTTGATGCATCACTTGTACCAGCTGGATCACAAAAATCAGGACATTCTGTTTCTTCTATAACCCGTCTAATATCATCAAAATAAGATATAGTAAGATTATAGTTTGAATTCAATGATGATGAAATTTGTGCATCTAAATTATCATGACCCAAATCAATTCCAGTAATTCCAGTATCAGTTATATAATTACTTGCATTTTCTGTATCTGTAATGTAATTAGTTATAACACCTGCATAATTTGGATTTTGATAAATATTAAATGTACAGCTACCATCATCAGTTACTGAACTTAAATCATCATATGTTGGTGTTGTATTTAAACATATTGAATTTGTTTCTGGAACATAACCACTACAAGGCCAAGACATTGCACAAGATAGTGTTCCATCTGCAAAACCACAACTGTCACTTTGACAAAATGGTATTTCTGCATCGGTATATGAACAACCCGAATAAAGGCATGTACCATCTTCAGTATTAGCTGCACTGGAATAATTGTCAGCCAGTGCATCTGTACAACCACATAAATTTAAATCTATATCACTTGTAACTATATCAGACCAAACACCATCTGTATCCAGAACTCTTAACTCAATAGTTTTTGTTCCTGTTGATGTATAAGTATGATAATATAATTGTCCAGTATTACGATTGACTATATTACCATCATTGAAATTATATTCCCATAATATTATACCATTATCATCGTAAGAACCTAAACCATCTACACCGACTACTAAAGTTCCAGGTAAATTTGTAACTGATAATACTGCACCCGGTTGATAATTACATAAATTGTTATTAATATTAACAACATTTGGATAAGTATTCCACATATCAGCTGTACAAGATCCAAAGTCACACCCACCATTAGGACAATAATCAGTATCTGCACCATACATAGTATTCAAACAAACATAATTAGTAGCATCTTCATCACCACAAACTGTTATTGGTGTTATATAATTATTATTGGTAACATTTATGGTATATGTATTTTGAGCAAAATGAAAAAACCCATCATTATAATCATTTAAAGAAGTTACTTTTGTTTTTAATTTTACAGTATATTGTTCAGATTGAACATTGTTAATAATATCTGATGGTTGGAAATTTATAGTTAAATCTTGTTCAATAGAGGTATTACTTGTTAAATCAGAATATGTGGTTTCATCAAGATTGGTTGTGCCTCTTTTAATGGTCCAATCCATACCACTAACATAAACACCAGTTGTTTCACCACCATCCGACCAATACATAGACTCATTACCATAACCATCACTTGTTTCAGAAATAGTCCATGATAAATCTAATGTTTCAGTATCAAGAATAGTTTGTGTTGATGATGAATTTAAACTTAAAGTGTGAGTTGGACCTGGTATAGAAAATGATGCATTTGGTGTTTGAAGATCACATTCAAAAAAGTTATTACAAGCAACTTGTGCAGCATTAACACCAACACCTACTTGTGGTATAATTCCATGATTAACAGAATCAACCAAAAATAAAATAGGAAATCCATTATAATCTGAATTATAATCAAATTGAATTTTAAATTGTCCAGTATCACAACCAGCATCATAACAATTTGTACCATTACTTGTATCAGTCCATGTATCACCACCATAAGATAAAGATTGTGAACCAACCGAAGAAGCTATATATGTACCCGATGAACAATTAAAGGTTTCACATAAATATGCATATATAATATCACCCGAATCGATTACTCCACTAGAGATATCATAAGTTCCCACTAAAAGACTTGTAAAAGTAGCCATATTTAAGTACCCTCACATTCTGAATTTAATGCCCAAGATATTGTCTTGTTACCTGTATCATTGGTTTTGAATATAACTCCTAATCCAGGATTACTAGCAAAAAATGATAAAAATGTTGAAGTTGCACCCCAACCACTGTTATAAATGAGAATATATTGTCCTGCACCACCCTTTGTAATTATTAATATATCACCATCTATAAAACTTCCACTATAAGATTCTTCTAAAATTGTTAAGAAATTACAAGTTCCTGATGTATTTATATTATCAGAAAATTCAGGTGCTAATGGATAACTTAATACTTGATAATTACCAGATGCTGTAAATGATACATTATAATCTGTATAAATTATTTTCGGTATTAAAGTAAATGATGATTGACACCAAGCTGTATCAAGAGAATATGTACTAGTACACCAAGTTTGATCGTTATATAATCCATCACCTTGTGCATCTGTACCTGTACAATGTGCTGCTAATGTATCACCTAAATATGAATCAGCTGTTGTAGATGCAAGAATCCAAGCATCTAAATCTGTCCAATCATCTGTACCATCAAAATATGTACCAGGTGTTGTATAAAATGTAGACAAGAAAGTAAAATCATCAGGTGCAGTTTGACTACAAATTTCAGAAGTACAAGTTGCAGATGTATATAATTGTGTTGATACTAAATCACCATTTGCATCATAAATATTTGATGGTGTTGTACAATAATCTACAGTTATATCATCTTTTTCTATATGAACACTTGAATCAAAACAAGTATCAGAAGCACAAACATCACCATATGATATAGTACAATCTGTTATATTCATATGAGATCCGGAATCGAAACAAGTATTCGAAGCACAAACATCACCATATGATATAGTACAATCTGTTATATTCATATGAATATCAGTATCATAACAAATTTCTGATTGACCAGTTGCAGTACATAAACCACCCGTTCCACATATATCTTCAGTATCTACATTTGTACAAGTAGTTCCAGCTGGAGTTGTACCATTACCATCACAGGTATTTACAGGACAAGTGTAAGTAGGAGTACAATCTGAATCCGACATATGAATAGTGTCATCATAACAAGTATTCGAAGCACAAACATCACCATAAGATATAGTACAATCCGATATACTCATAAAGTCTGGATCAGAACCACCATCATCACCATCATAAGTTAAACATTGAACTGAATAATTACAATAGTTATCATTGGTTGTACAATTACATTCATCAGTAGTTCCATCACCACAAACACAATCACTACGATAAATTAACTCCGTATTTGCATATGCCCAAGCTTCTGCATTTCCCGAACCTGCTGTGTTGTTATTACCCTCATCAGCTGGCCAACTTACAGTTCCATTTTCATAACAATCTAAATCACAATCACCACCCGATTCACTAAATTCACAATAATCAGATATAGAACAATCAACACCTGGACTTACACAATATTCATCTGGAATATTAAACCACCCATTTGCAGGTGAAGGTGTATCTACCCAACCATCAAAACAAGAATGATTATCAGGTGGACAACTTATACACGCACCAGATGTACCATCACACCAATTAACACAAGATGCATTTGTTTTATGTAATGTTGTATTGAAACAAGTATCATTTTCATTAGCACCATCACACGCGTCTGCTGGTAAACAATTATTTTCATAACAATTATTTGGATCAGTTGCATGTGGTGGGCAACTTTCACAAGTTCCATTAACACACCAATAATCACAAGATGTTTTTTCCATATAATCAGCTGTTCCATCTTGAGCTTCATCCCAAGTAAGACAATTTACTGAATAGTCACAATATGTATCGTCACTTGTACAATTTGAAATATCATCACTATCCAATAAACCATATTGAGCTTTACACCAAACATCGTTGCCCCAATCTTCACCTGCTCCAAGTTTAACCAAAGCGTCTTTAGTTTTATCAAGTCTAGTAAAAAGATCTGATTTAACGCCTACAGGCCAATCAGCTGAATAATCTCCTGATGTATCATTGTACCAATCACCTGTTAGCCAATTATCTAAATTTGTCCATAATCTTGATTCAGTAAAAGTATCACCATCAAAATCATATATCTGTTCATAAGGTCCAGCTGCTTGTTCATAAAATGATTGCATAAATATAAAATCATTTGGAGCTATTATATCTGCATAAGTTGCAATACATTCCGCTTCTGTAAACCAGTCACTACTGTCATCACACCAACCACTAACACCACCACAAGCTGCATTTAAAAATGTAGCGTAATCATCGTAGTAAGTATTTACAGCATCATTATTATTATCTTCATACCAACAATCCATAGAATTTGATGTACAATCAAATGTACAAGTACCATCATCAAAAGTTTCTATACTACCACCTGCAGGTGGAGTATAATTATTTGCACTTGAATATGAATGACAACCACATTCAACAACTGTAACACAATTTGCAGTAGTACCACCATCATAAGGTAGACATCTTTCTATACCCGTAATTGCATAATCACAACATTGTTTTAAAATATTTGTTCCACCAGGAGTACCCGTACAATCAGTTGTACAAGCACTAGCAACACAACCATTTGTATCATCAGGAATAGGTGTACCAACATTGTCATCACCACAAACACAATTACCACAATCATCAATAAATGAAGTACCATTTACATAACCTGCACAATCTGTACAAGTCAAGTTCCAATCCCCATCGTTTAGATTTCTACATACACCACACTCATCGGTATTAGAAACTGTACCACTTACTCCACAATCATCTAAACAACCAAATACATAATCTTGTCCATGATAATCACATTCTGAATTAGTATTTCCAACTGTACAACAATTACCACCACAATCATTTGGAGCAATTGGATAAAGACAACAATCATTTGCAGTTCCACCATTACAAGTTATGGTTGCATTTGCATCATAATTACAAGCTTGCTCATCCGTACAACCTGTACATAAACTTCCGTCACCATTACAAACACCACATGCATCTAAAAGATGATTTGAACAATTACAATAATGTGTAGCACTACCATTGTGTGTAGGACAATTTACATTAAATTCTATACAATCCATACCATCATTTGTAATACAATTACCACATATATCCCAAGAATTACTTACACAATAATTCGAATCATTATAATCATCAGGTTGAGTAACCCAACCAGATGTACAATGTACTGCACAATCTGATGGACAAGGAGCTCCACCTGCAGATAAGTCACATGGTGTAGATTGGTTTGCACAAGTAGGTGTGTTACATTCGGTTCTCATTGTTGATGTATCTCCTAACCCATCACCATCTGAATCTTGATAACAAATTAACTCACCAGCCTGTCCACCACAGGTGCCAGCACAATCTCCACCAACTATACAATTACCATCACAATCATAATTAGTCAAAGCTAAACAACACAAACCATCTGTTACTTGATTATTCACACACGCATCTGCAGTTGTGTAATTACAAGCAGTATCATCTATACAACAAGTAGTATTCCATGAAGGGTCTTCATCACCTTCTTCAGGATAAGCAACACCACATAAATCAACACATATATCTAAATTATAATTTTCATCAAGTGGACACCAACCACAATCATCTTGACTACCATTAAATTCAAAATTACAAGTACACATACCACCACAAGCCATATTAGCTTGAGGATAAACTCCTGCTGGGCAAAAGCAGTCACCACAATCATCTAAATATGCAGAATCACCACCAGAGTTAACTCCACAATTTCCCGCACAATCAAATATAGGACATTGGTCTTCTGCCACTCCATATGTTCCCATACAACCACAATAAAAATTACCACTCTCATCTGCAACAGCACCACAAGAATCTACAATACCTTGACCGCCACATACTCCACACACATCATATATGTCACCTTCACAATTACAAATTGCATCATTGCCATCACCTGTAGGCCATGGAGTATCACAACCACATTCCATCCACTCACCTACACAGTCATCTATGTTATCACAAATACCATCTCCACAATTTGCAGTTCCACCAGATTCTGGTTCAGCATACCAAACTCCACCAGCTGTAGCACAATCTTCCTCTGATATTGTTCCATAATCATTATCATTTATGCAATTTCCATCACAATCATAGTAATCTGAAGGGAATCCATTACAATTATCATCGTGACAAGTTATACAACAATCAGTTCCATTCTCCCCGTCACATCCACAAGTTTGTGTTGATTCATAATTACAAGCCGTATCCGTTGGACAACCTACAACACCGGAGCCTCCACATTCACCACAAGGATCAACTACCGAACTACCAAAACATACTCCAGCACAATCTACATTTGGACAAGTACTCACATCATATCCACCAGAACAATCTGTATTAGGACCATCACATATGTCACAACTATCTAATGTTTTTGGTGCACCATTATTATACCAATTACCATCACAACCCTGTACACATTCTGTATGTAAACCTTCTGTATTACATTCACCACATTCATTAATATATGCATTACCATAACAATCACCTGTACAATCAGGTGTAGGATTAGCTTCGGGATCATCACAAACAGTACAAGGTAAACCATCACCACCGCATTCACCACATTCATCGTATTCAGCATCACCACCACACTCAGCGTTACAATCATTATAGTATGTTCCATTCTCATCACAAGAACATCCACCATCAAGCATTCCGCCACCGTCACACACTCCACACTCGTCTAATAATTCTCCACACTCACATCCATCAGATGTTTCTAATATACAATTGCCATCACAATCAACACCAATATCTGCATATTCACAGGAACCATCTTCTATACAAAAAGTGTCACTACCAGGCAGAGCACCAATTTCACACGACTCGGCCATATCTATAGAATTACATGCAATTGGATCTGTACAACCAACACATGCATTCCAATCCATAGGGAAAGTACCACCGAGAATATCATTCGGATCTGCAGATGAGAAACATACACCACAAGAATCAACAACACCTAAATCTACATCCGTTCCTTCACAAGTATCAAATTGATTAAATGCCCAACAATTATATGGAGCTAAACCAAAACAACCCAACCAAGCTTCAGCCGAAGAATCTGCCATACCATCACAATCTGTATCATTAAAATGTGCAAGTATTAAATTAGAAGAACAACAATTACCATCCGTATCTTGAATAAATCCAGTAAAACAATTCCCACAAGGATCCATATCCACGTTACCACCATCACATACACCACAGTCATCTATTACAGATGAACCATTACATGCACCTGAACAGTCTGGTAGTGCATTTGAACCATCTGCACATTCACAGGGTGGTGTATTGTACCAACACATATTTCCAGGATCAGTATTTGCATCTGGATTATAATTACAAGCCGACTCATCTGTACAACCAACTATATCACCATGTAAAATACCACAAACACAAGAACAATTTTCAAGTTGTTCATAACATATAGGATCATATCCTTCATCACAATTATTAAATGAAGTTTCACAATATTGTTCTCTATTATTCGATACTATATAATTTTTATAATAATTTATTCCATGAGGTTTGAATTTTCCTGTGTTACGTATCCAGTTATCTAATAAAATTTTATAAGTTCTCAATATTGGTACTGACCAATAATATACATCTTTAGGTAAATTATCATGTTCTTCTACTGGAGATTCAGTTGGAGCTGGATTAATTAAATCTTTATGGAAAGCTTTCAGTATTAAAGCTAAATCTTTAGGTGGTGCTTCCC
>MDSZ01146416.1_pt1 | contig 12748 bp, 13 predicted proteins | sample 811201 | NCBI WGS metagenome assembly MDSZ01 (sample SAMN05326647, study PRJNA326480) | marine metagenome | isolation source: seawater | place: Indian Ocean: North | collected 2010
CCGAACATAATCTGCTGCCAGAAGGAAAGACAGGTTAGGAGAAGCTTCGTATAAAAACTTTCCGCGGGCCGACCAGTTGTCATTGATGTTAACGTCTTCGCCCGTGATGGGATTCCCGCCCCACCCGTCTTGCTGGTTGGAAAACGCCGCCGAAATATTGATTGACGCCTTTTCTGACAAAGGGGTGTTAACATAAGCTGAGCCGTATATGTTCTCGTAACTTTCATATCCAACCTCGAAGTCTGCTTCGACGTCTGGCTGGGGGTCCCGTGTGATAATGTGAACGAGGCCTCCAACGGCATTGCGCCCAAACAGCGTGCCCTGGGGGCCCTTCAGCACTTCGACACGCTCAATGTTGCTGAAATTGAAGATCGTCGAGTTCAGTGAGGCAATGTAGACACCATCGACATAGGTGGCGACAGATCCCTCTTCGAACGCGCCGATTGCTGACGTGCCGACGCCGCGCATGTAGGGAACAGCCACGTTTCTCGTTAGGTTAAATTGAAATCCCGGAACGATTGCCTGGAGAGCCAGCATGTCGTCTAGACCAGCGTTTCTCAATTCCTGCTTAGACGCGGCGGAAACTGATATTGGCACGGTTTGCGACGTTTCTTCGCGCCTTTGTGCGGTAACAACAACAACATCACTGGCGCTCAGTTCGCGGATCCGATCAGCCTTTTCCGATTGGGCGATTGCCGGTGAAGAAGCGCCTAAAAGCAACGCCATAAGCAGCGTTTGCCGCGTTTGACGCAATGACCCGCCACCCCCATAGGGCGTCGTCAAATTTCTCATGCCATCCTCCCGGGTTTTGTTTTTTACACTTGTATGATATATCATGCCCGTTATATCCGCAAGGGATATTTTTAGGGGTAAAGTTTTTCATTTAGACTTAAAAAATTCGCTCGGGCCAGCGCTGTTTGGCAGAAAGTTTAATAGTTATTTGAAGAGATCATCGCCGCATTTCAGATCTTTGCGTCCCGTGAACGGCGCATTGGCGATGATTGCGATGTTGAAATGCTCGTCGCTAGACGCGTCGTTACGGCGATTGGTTTGAGTCGCCAAATCGCAACTTACATTCGGGTTTGTCTGACGGTTGAATACCGAAGTTATTCCACCGGACGTGCCGCGACCTTTACGATCGGCGAGCAGCAAATCTCTCGATTAGGGGAGCGCTGCCGGCGGCGCCGGGAAGAGGGTCCCTTCATGATCCTAACAGCGTTGCTAAAAGTGACTGAGCGCCCGAGAATGCGTCAAGGATTTCGAGTTAATCATGGCTAGGAGAGTTTGGTGATAGTCGGCGGCGGCCTTTGAAATTAACCGAAAGTGCCTCTACTTTTCCAAACTGGTTCGCGAGTCGTCTAATTGACGATATTCGCCTCTCCCCTTCAGCGCCCTTTTGCAGGCGCCCGTGTGTTGTCCCCAGGAAGAACCCGGCGATAGAAGCGCGTTATATTCGTATTGTGGGCGTTGCCATGCGCGACGATACGTTCCAGGCGAATTGTGAGGTACCGAAAAGTTGATACCTGAACTCAACTGCCTAGCCCTGAATGCTTCAAAACTTGAGAATCCGATTAAACTATTAAATCGCTGCGTAGGGTCGACCCCAAGAATAGCTCGGGTACTTGACACCTTTTGGTTGAGGAGTCGTAGCTAATTTGCAGGCAAGAATAGGAGGGCGGCAATGTCTGAATTAGCGTTCGTCGGGATGGGACGCATGGGCTCGGCAATAGCGACTCGGCTGGCGACCCTCGGCCATCGGATTAAAGCCTGGGACACAAGGCACGACCTAGCATCAACTCGGGACGTCATCAATCTTTCCCTTGCAAAATCAGCCGCTCATGCCGCGATGGGCGCGGCAGGCGTCTTTTTATGTCTACCTGACGCACAAACAATCGAGACCGTTATCTTTGGGCCCGATGGAATAGGCGCTAATTTGGCCCCGCAGACTCTCATTGTTGACCACTCCACAATTCATCCGCAAACCGCAAAAGAGATTGCAGAGCGAGTTCTAGACCAGTTCGGCGCAATCTACATCGATGCGCCGGTTTCGGGCGGACCCCACCAAGCCAGAACAGGTCGCCTAGTTATCTGGGCGGCAGGTTCAAAGTCTGGTTTCGATCGGGCGGCTGTGTGGATGAACGACTATGGATCGCGTGTCGTTCACACTGGTCCGTCCGGCACGGCACAGATGGTCAAGGCGTGCAATCAACTCGTTGTGTGCTCGACGATTGTCGCGTGGATGGAGGTAGTCGCACTGGCGAACACTCTCCAGCTCGAACCTCAAAACGTTATCGAACAATTAAGCGGGGCAAGTTCGGATTCGATGCTGCGCAGTTTCTTTTTAGACCGACTCTTTAAGAATAAAGAAAATGAAACGCTTCGGAACTTTCGGAAAGATATTGATATCGTTCTTGAACTCTCACGAAACGCCTCAATCTCTGAACATATTTCAGAAATTTCGCGTATCCTAACTATTAATACAGAACTTGGCGAGTGATTTTTAGGGCGATGTGAATTGGAATGGCGCCCCAACGAACAGAGTTTGACCCGAAGTTTGGACCAAAATTGAGGTGATCTTCTTGTTTTGACAAGACGCGGCACAGCTGCCTTTCTTGGCAAATTTTGCATACTTCATAGGTTTTTAGTGTGAATAGCCCCGAGTTTTCTAGACACCCTCGGTACTCATTTTCTGCTGCCGTTCGAACTCGACGGGCGACAGCATCCCGTTCCTGACATGCTTGCGCTTCGGATTGTAGAACATCTCGATGTAGTCGAACACATCCTGCCGGGCCTCGGCGCGGGTCTTGTAGGTCCGGCGCCGTATCCGCTCCCGCTTGAGCAGGTTGAAGAAACTCTCGGCGACAGCGTTGTCGTGACAGTTTCCACGCCGGCTCATCGAGTGCTCCAGATTGTGAGCCCTGAGGAATGACGCCCAGTCCATGCTGGTGAACTGGGAGCCCTGGTCCGAATGGATCAGCACCTGGCGCTTTGGCTTGCGTCTCCACACCGCCATCAGCAATGCCTGCAGGACCACGTCCGTCGTCTGACGGCTTTGCATCGACCAGCCGACGACGCGACGGGCGTAGAGGTCAATCACGACCGCCAGATAGGCAAAGCCCTCCAGCGTCCTGATGTAGGTAATGTCGGTGACCCAGACCCGGTCCGGCGCATCCACATCGAACTTCCGGTCCAAGGTGTTGTCGACGACCAGGGACGGCTTGCCGCCATAGCTTCCCGGCCGCCGCTTGTAGCCGATCTGGGCCTTGATGCCCGCCAGTTTGGCCAGTCGGGCAACACGGTTTGGGCAGCACGTCTCGCCCTGATCGCGCAGATCGTCGTGGAGCTTGCGATAGCCATACACCTTGCCGCTTTCCTTCCAGGCCTTGCAGATGAGATCAGTCTGGCGAGCGTCTTCCTTCTCCCGGTTGCTCCGCGGGTTCTTCAGCCAGGCATAGAAGCCGCTCGATTGGATGTGCAGGCAACGACACATCGCCCGCACCGAAAACAGCAGGCGATGCTCGGCGACGAAGGCGTATCTCACTTTGCATCCCTGGCGAAATACGCGGTGGCTTTTTTTAGAATATCGCGCTCCTCGGTCACCCGCGCCAGCTCGCGCTTCAACCGCCGAATCTCCAAGTCCTTGTCGTCACCGCCCGAGGGCTGTGAGAACTTCTTCTTCCACGCGTAGAGCGAGTGCGAGCTAACGCCCAGCCGTTTCGACACCTCCGCAACCGGATAACCCCGCTCGGTGATCTGCGCTACTGCGTCCCGTTTGAAATCGTCACTGAAATTGGCTTTGCCCATCATGGCCTCCTTGCCTCAAATTTAGGGAAGAAGGCGTCTACGAATCTAGGGGCTATTCAGTGCCTAGAGCTCTGTGTGGTCGACACTCACCATACTGATGTCTAAGCACGAGGCCGCTGCCGTCCCAGATCAAAATTTTCACCGCATGCGCGTTCTTCGGGCGGAAGATGAAGGCCGCCCCGGAAAAGACGTCGACCTTCGTCATTTGCTGCACGACCGCCGCCAGGCCAGCATGGCCTTTGCGGAAGTCCACAGGCTTCGCATAGAGATAAATCCGCCGCGGCGCCTCACCCAAGAACATGGTCTCAACGCCGGGTCCGCAGGGCGTCAAGCACGATATTCAACAGCACCCGGTCCGTTCTCGGCGCAACGCGGACCGTTGCACCCTTGATTTCTATCTCGATCACCGAGCTATTATCGCGGTCAAACCGCCGGCCGCGCCCGCCATTCCGACGATCGCTCCTTCGCGGCTGGTCGCCGCCGCCCTCTACAACGACATGTACAAAATCTTCCTGCCGCACACGATCGCTATGTTCTTTTTCATCGTTCCGATCATATTCAGGATGCGTTCTATGCTCGCTTACTATCCCCAGCCTCAATTCAAAAGCAAAAATATCAATGAGGAGAGAATGGCGAAGGTCGCTCACCATGAACAGGTGGCGCCGGCACAGCGCTTACTGTGAAACGCGATTTGCGCATGTCCGTCGTCTCCTTCCGGTTGACGGACCCACCTTTCAATTGAGGGACCAACCGGGGCTCCGGTCGAAACAGGCGCGGCCGTCCAATCGTAGCGAAGCGCACCATTTGACGTTTTTAAGCTTTAACGATTATTCTCTATACAAACTGTAATCGGCGATTATGGCGGCGCCTTTTCCTATTAATCGGCCTCTTTGGTTACCCTTTTCTAGCGGCCGGTTTGAAGAGGGGCGCACTTGGGTCTGCGATGGTTTCGTGGTCGCACGCGCCGCCGGCGGCGACGAGGCGCCGGCCTTGCGCATAGTCGCGGGTGGCGTTGACGCAGTCGAGGGCGATGACGCGGCCGTCCTTCAGATAGACCACGGAGAAGGAGCGGCTGTCGGGATCGCCGCGCAGGACCGCCCTGTCATAGCCGGATGAAAGCCCGGCGGTCTGCAGTTTGAGGTCGTACTGATCGGACCAAAACCAGGGAACGGCGTCGTAGGGTTTCGCAGCCCCTGCGATCGACGCAGCGGCCACAGCCGCCTGATCATGCGCGTTCTGCACCGATTCAAGGCGGATGACCGCGCCGCCGGCGTAGCGGTTCGCGTGCGCGGCGCAATCGCCGGCGGCGTAGATGTCTGGCAGGCTGGTGCGGCAAAATTGATCGACCTTCACGCCGCCGCGCGCCTCTTCGGCGCCCGCCGCGATCAGCGGCTCGACCTCCGGGGCGATGCCGATCCCGACGATCACAAGGTCCGCCGGCAGGTCGGCGCCGCCGGCAAGGCGCACCCCCGCAGGGCGGCCGCCCTTCTCAATGATCGCTTCGATTTTTGCGCCGAGCCGGATGTCGACGCCCCGCCTGCGATGCTCCTTCTCGTAAAAAGCCGACAGCGCCGGTCCCGCCACCCGCGCCAGCAGCCGCTCCTGGGCTTCGAGGACGACGACGCGTTTGCCCATGCCGACCAGCACCGACGCCGCTTCAAGACCGATATACCCGCCGCCGATGATGACAATGTTCCCGGCGCTGTCGAGCCCGGCGCGGATAGCATCTACATCCGCACGCGTACGGATGACATGGATCCCGGCTAGGTCGCCGCCCGGCGCCGGCAGCCGCCGCGGCGCGCCGCCCGCCGCCCAGATCATCTTGCCGTAAGTAATCCTCTCGCCATCCTCGCAGCGCGCTTCATGTGCCGCAGGATCGACCGAGACGATCTTGCGCCCGGGAAGCAGATCGATATTCAGCTCGGCCCATGCTTCCTTCGGGCGCATCATCATGCGCTCGAAAGGCTCCTCGCCAGCCAGATAGGCCTTGGATAGGGGCGGACGCTCATAGGGAGGATCAGCCTCCGCCCCCGCCAGCGCGACCGCGCCGGCATATCCAAGCTTGCGCAGCATCAACGCAGCCTGCGCCCCGGCATGGCCGGCGCCCGCTATCAGTACGTCGATGTTGATTGTTGTGTCAGTCACGATATCCGGATTCCATCAGCTAGTGGAGGAAGAGACGCACGATCAGTCAATCCGTCGTCACTCCCGCGCAAGGAAGTCAGAGACCAGGAGATTGAACCGGTCCTTGTGCTCGATCTGGGTCCAATGGCCGCACTTGCCGAACAGATGAACTTCGGACGTCCTGATGAGATCGAACAGCCGCAGGCTGTTGCTCATGGGCAGAACACGGTCTTCACGCCCGTGCAGGATCAGCGTTGGGCAGGCGATCTTCGCAATTTCTTTTTCCGGCGTTGAAAGCGCGGTTATGTGTTGTTGGCGCGGCGCCGGGAACATGGCGCTGAAGGCCTCGTGAAAGCCCGGCTGGATGCTCGCCCGGTAGCGCATTTCGGCAAGCTCGTCTGAGACGAGCGAGTTGTCATAGGCGAAGATGTCAAGCATCGCACGCATCGCCTCTACCGACGGTTCATAACCCCACACTTTGTCGAGCGCTTCGGTCAGCTCGAATTCAAGGCCGGCCGCTCCCATCAACACCATGCGCCGGACGCGGTCCGGATGATGAACCGCCATGGAGAGCGCGAGCGCGCCGCCGAAAGAGTTGCCGATAATATCAAATTCCTGAAGGCCGAGTGCGTCGGCAAGATCCATCAGATGCCCGCGCCAGCGCTCCATATTGTAAACGCCGTCCGCCGGCCGCTCTGTGTAGCCGAAGCCCAGCATGTCCGGCGCAATTGCACGCACGCGCTCCGACAGCACCGGCAGGTTGAGCCGCCAGTTCGCCCAGGCCGTCACGCCAGGCCCCGAGCCGTGAATCAGGATCACCGGGCGTCCCTCGCCCAGATCATGATAGTTGGTCTTAACGCCGCCAGCGTCGATGGACTTGCCGATTTCGGGATTGTGACTCATTTTTCTATCCTTTTGCATCGCCGCTTGCTAGTTTTGCGCGTTCTTCCGCTTTCGAAACGCCCGCGGCGGCAAAGTGTTCGGGCGGCACTTCCCTGATAATGACGCGCACGGACTGGATCGGCGCATGGACCGCACGCACCGCCGCATCGGTCAGTTCACGGATCAATGTCGCCTTTTCTTCCGCCGTGCGTCCTTCCAGCATGGTGACGTCAATAATCGGCACAGACCTTACGTCTCCACATTGATCGAGACGCCGCCGAGATTTTGCACCTCAAGGCTGATCGTCTCTCCGATGCTGGCGGGATGCGCCGCCGTCGCCCCTCCGGCCATGACGATATGGCCGGGCTCCAGCGCCTCGCCCCATTCCGCGCTCATACGTGCGGCCGCCACAAGCGAGCGCAATGGGTGGCCGAGGATAGCCGCGGACGAGCCGATTTCTTTCGGCCGCCCGTTCACTGACAGCACCATGCCAAGGTTGGAGACGTCGATTTCCGGCGATCGCCAGGCGCCGATCACGAGCCCCGACGACGAGGTGTTGTCGGCGACAACGTCCGGCAGTGCGAACTTGAAGTTCTCGTAACGGCTGTCGATCACCTCCATCGCCGGCGCGACCGCCTCAACCGCCGCCATCGCCTCCAGCGCGGACACCTTGCCCGAGAGCCGTTTCTTCAGGAGGAAGACGATTTCCGGCTCAAGCCGCGGATGCACGAAAGCGGATTTTTTCAGGACGCCGCCCTCCTCCAGCAGCATCGCGTCGGTCAACCGTCCCCAGGCCGCTTCCTCGACGCCGACCTGGATCATCTTCGCGCGGCTGGTCAGACCCATCTTGACGCCGATGCGCTTCTCGCCGCGCGCGATCCGCCGCGCCACCGACAGGGCCTGGATCGCATAAGCGTCCGACACCGACAGGTCCGGATGGTCTTTGGTCAATTGCGGGATCGCGCGCGCCGCGCGCTGCGCCTCGTCGACAATCACGGCCAGTTCCTCAAGACCGGCCATCTACGCCGCTCCCGCCTGCTCGCGCTCTTTCAGGATATCAAGCGCGACATCGACGATCATGTCCTCCTGGCCGCCGACCATGCCGCGACGCCCCAGCTCGACAAGGATGTCGCGCACGTCGACGCCGTATTCTTCCGCCGCTTTTTCCGAATGACGCAGGAAGCTCGAATAAACGCCCGCATAACCGAGCATCAGGGTTTCCCGGTCGACCCGCACCGGACGGTCCTGCAAGGGTCGCACAAGATCTTCCGCCGCATCCATCAGCTTGAAGACGTCGCAACCGGTGTTCCAGCCCTTGCGGTCGGCCGCCGCAACAAAGACTTCCAGCGGCGCATTGCCCGCGCCCGCGCCCATGCCCGCTAGCGAGGCGTCAACCCGCCGGGCGCCCTTCTGCACCGCGACAATCGAGTTGGCGACGCCGAGCGACAGATTGTGGTGGGCGTGCACGCCCCGCTCGGTCTCGTCCTTGAGGACCTTGTTGTAGGCCTCGAACCGCGCCGCGTATCCGTCCATATCAAGCGCGCCGCCGGAATCGGTCACATAAACGCATTGCGCGCCGTAGCTTTCCATTAAAAGCGCCTGCTCGGCGAGCTTTTCCGGCTCGACCATATGGCTCATCATCAAAAAGCCGATGGTGTCCATGCCAAGATCACGCGCCGCGCCGATATGCTGGCGGGCGACGTCGGCCTCCGTGCAATGGGTCGCCACCCGCACCGAACGCACGCCAAGCTCATAGGCCCGCTTCAGATCGGTGATCGTGCAGATGCCCGGCAGGATCAGCGTCGTCACCACGGCACGGTCGACTGCGTCGGCGACAGCCTCGATCCATTCCCAGTCCGTATGAGCGCCGAACCCGTAATTGAAGCTCGACCCGCGAATCCCGTCGCCATGGGCGATCTCGATCGCATCTACCCCGGCCTCGTCCAGCGCCTTTGCAATTTTTGCCACATGATCGATGCCGTAAAGGTGGCGGATCGCATGCATGCCGTCGCGCAGCGTTACATCCTGCACGTAGATTTTTTCCTTCGTCGGATCCTTGATCAGCCCGCTCACGCCGCCGCCTCCGCCAGATGCTTCACCATGCGCTCGCCGATTGTCAGGCCCGCCGAGGTCATGATGTCCAGATTGCCCGCATAAGCCGGCAGGTAATGGGCCGCCCCCTCCACTTCCAGGAACACCGTCACCTTAACGCCTTCATATTCGCCAAGTTCCGGGATCTTCAGCTTACGGTTGCCGCCGAAACGCTCGAATTGCACTTTTTGCTTGAGACGATAACCCGGCACATATTCCTGGACCGCGGCGACCATATCTTCGACCGACTTCTCGATCTCCGCTTCCTTGCCGCCCACTGAAAAGGCGTAAACCGTGTCGCGCATGATCAGGGGCGGCTCGGCCGGATTGAGAATGATGATCGCCTTGCCATGCTCGGCGCCGCCCAACACCTCAACGCCCTTCGCCGTCGTCTCGGTGAACTCATCGATATTCGCCCGCGTGCCTGGTCCTGCCGACTTCGAAGAAACAGACGCCACAATCTCCGCATAGGGAACGCTTTGCGACACCCGCCGCACCGCATGCACAATCGGGATCGTCGCCTGACCGCCGCACGTCACCATATTGACATTCTGTTTGTCGAGATGCTCCCCGGCGTTCACGACGGGAATGCAGTATGGGCCGATCGCCGCCGGCGTGAGGTCCACCATCCGCTTGCCGTCGCGCTTGCAAAGTTCGTTATGGTATTCATGCGCCTTCGCCGACGTCGCGTCGAACACAACCTCGATGTCCTTCCACACCGGCATCTTGACGAGGCCGTCCATGCCCTCATGGGTCGCCGCAACGCCCAGCTTCCTCGCCCGCGCCAGTCCGTCAGAATCCGGATCGATGCCGACCATCGCCCCCATCTCCAGGACATCCGACGTTCGCATCACCTTGATCATCAGATCGGCGCCGATATTGCCGGACCCGACAATCGCACATTTCACTTTACCTGCCATTCAACTCGCCCTTCCTGTCAGTCCGTAAAAAACGCCGTCACCGAACCAAGCCCGTTGATCCGCGCTGTCACCGCATCGCCTGCTTCCACACCGGCCATAGGACCCAAGGCTCCAGTCAGCACAATATCGCCGTTGACAAGCGGCCGGCCCTCACGCGCCATCACCTTTGCCAGCCACAGACACGCCGTCACCGGGCTGCCCAGGCACGCAACGCCCGCCCCGACTGAAACCGGCTCGCCTCGCCGCTCCATCACCATTCCGCACAGCCGCAAATCGATCTCGGAAAGGCGCCGCGGCGCATCGCCCAGCACAAACACCCCACTCGACGCATTGTCAGCAATGGTGTCGTGGATGCCAATGTCCCAGCCCTTCACCCGGCTGCCGACAACCTCGATCGCCGCCACCGCATAGGCGACCGACGCCAAAATATCCGCCGATGTCAGCGTATCGGCATTCAGATCATCGCCCATGATGAAGGCAATTTCGGCCTCGACCTTCGGCTGCATTACCGCAGCCACGGAAATTTCCGACCCAAGCGGCATGTCCATGTCGTCAAACAGCATCCCGTAATCGGGCTGATCAACGCCAAGCTGGGCCTGCACCGCCTTCGCCGTCAGTCCTGTCTTACGCCCGACAAGCCGGCGCCCCGCCTCAAGGCGACGCGCCGTGTTGATCTCCTGAACCTGGTAGGCCTCGCCGATCTCAAGCTCGCCGATCAAATCGCGCACCGGCGCGCATGGCTCCTTGGACTCAGCTGCGCGCCAAAGCCGATCCGCCGCAGTCCGTATGCTGTCCGTCATGCCACCCGCCCGTTCACAATTTCACGCAGATATTTTCAAGCTCAGTGTAGAATTCAAGCGAATGAACGCCGCCCTCGCGACCAACCCCGGAGGCCTTGGCGCCGCCGAATGCTGTCCGCAAATCCCGCAGGAACCAGCTGTTCACCCAGCAAACGCCCACATCGAGCTGGCGCGCAACGCGATGCGCTCTCGAAAGACTATCGGTCCAGACCGACGCTGCAAGACCATAATATGTGTTATTCGCCCGCGCGATGACTTCCTCTTCATCATCGAATGGCGTCAACACACAACACGGTCCGAATATTTCCTCTCGCATCACACGAGACTCGTCAGTCAGGCCCGTCCAGATCGTCGGCTCGACAAAAAAACCGTTTTTCGTCGCACAGCCGAGCGCAAGGCGACCGCCGCCGGTCAGCACTTGCGCCCCTTCCTGTTCCGCCAATTCGTAGTAAGATAACACTTTGTCCAGATGCTCGGCGCTGATCAGCGGTCCGAGGCTCACCCCCTCTTCAATAGGGCCGCCGACTTTGAGAGCTTCCGCGCCCGTCTTAAGGCGCGCAGCGAACTCGTCGAAAACAGGTCGTTCGACATAAACACGCTCCGTACCAAGACAAACCTGACCGCAATTGGCGAAGACCGAGCGCATGGTCCCTTCGATCGCCTTGTCGAGATTAGCATCCGCAAACACAATCGCCGAGTTCTTGCCGCCAAGCTCCAGCGATACCGGACGCACGCCTGTTCCCGCAGCTTTCATAATCGCCTCGCCGGTGCGCGTCTCTCCGGTGAAGGTAATGCCGTCGACGCCGGGATGAGACGTCAGGAATTCGCCCGCCGATCCCGGTCCGTAGCCGTGAACGACATTATAGACGCCCTTTGGCACGCCCACCTTGTTCATCACCTCGCCGAGCAGCGTCGCCGTCGCGGGCGTTTCCTCCGACGGTTTGACAACAACCGTATTGCCGCAAGCCAGCGCCGGCCCGACCTTCCACGTCATCAGCAAAAGCGGAAAATTCCACGGACAAATGACTGCAATCACGCCACGCGGCTTGCGTACGGAATAATTGATCGCACCCGCGCCGTCTGGCGTCGCTGTCTCAAACGCTTCCCCCGAAATCGTTCGGATCGTGTCAGCGAACATTTTGAAATTCGCCGCGCCGCGCGGAATATCGATATGCGAAGCAAGTGACTTCGGCTTGCCGGTGTCGATGATTTCCGCTTCCAGAAAGTCGTCAAACCGCGCGTTAATTTCATCCGCAACCGAAATGACCAGATCCGTACGGTCCGCAATGCTCAACGCGCCCCATGCGCCGTTTAACGCAGACCGCGCCGCCGACACCGCGGCGTTCACTTCCGCTTCGCCGCCCTCATGCGCCGCGGCGTAAATTTCGCCGGTCGCCGGAGCCACAACCGGAAACGTCTTCCCGGACGCGCTTGGCCGATAGGCCCCGTCTATAAAATGCAAAAATTCCTGACGCTCAGTCATCAGCCAGGCCTCGTTCATTTCCGAATGCCTGCGATTCGCCGGCCAGAAGCGCTTCGATCGCCGCAATGCCGGCTCTTGCGCATTCAATATCCTGATCTTCAGAACCGCCCGAAACCCCGATCGCGCCGATCACTTCATCCGCAAACATGATCGGAACGCCGCCCCCGAAAAGCGCCGCGCCCGGCAGCGACCGCAAGCCCTCAAGAACGGCCGCATTGTCCTTTACCATCCCATAGAGCGCGCCCGTTTCCATCCGGAATCCCGCCGCCGTCTCCGCTTTGTTCACCGCTATTTCCGTCGACCGGACGAACGCGCCCCCGGAACGAAGAAACGCCGTCAGCCGCGCCGATCCGTCAACCACCGCCGCCGCAAGCGGCGCGCCAATCCGCAACCCATGTGACACAGCCGCCTCAACGCAGATATGCGCAGCGCGAAAATCAATATCGCGGCGCATTTTCATGATCCCGTTACGCGCTGTCATAACAACCAACCAGAGATTCCATGCTGAATAACATTCGTTCGATCACCCGGCGCCTTCACTGCAGTCCCAAGGCAGACCGCCCTGATCGCTCATGACAAAAGCCTGGACTTCTTTTTTGCGCACCTTGAAGTTCGTAGTCCGGGGAAAATCATCTTCCACAAAG
>MDSZ01035152.1_pt1 | contig 12747 bp, 15 predicted proteins | sample 811201 | NCBI WGS metagenome assembly MDSZ01 (sample SAMN05326647, study PRJNA326480) | marine metagenome | isolation source: seawater | place: Indian Ocean: North | collected 2010
ACCCTCAACCAATACAGTGACTATGTGGGAAACATCCCAACCTTTGCACATAGCCCACCACAATGCTGCACTGCTGTCCTTACCCCCACTGGACAGAACAGCGACCTTCATGTTACTCCCATCCCGCCAAGGTTGATAAGACCCCGGCCCGGAGACGTACCTGAGGTGGCAAGTTGCAACCAAGCGGACGAGGATATGACCACGGTATCACTACATTCAGCCCAGACGGAAGATTGTTCCAAGTTGAGTATGCTAGAGAGAGTGTCAAAAGGGGAACTACTACAGCAGGATTGAAGTTCAGAGATGGAGTAGTTTTGGTTTGTGACAAGAGAATCGCGAGCCGTCTAATCATTCCAGAGTCCATTGAAAAGATGTTCAAAATCGATGGACATGTCGGTATTGCAACCAGTGGATTAGTCGCTGACGCACGCCAACTTGTTGCACGTGCTAGAGTTGAAGCGCAGATCAACAGAATTACCTACGCAGCTTCTGTTCCAGTAGATATTTTGACTAAGAAAATCTGTGATTTCAAGCAATCATTCACTCAGTACGGAGGCTCTCGACCATTCGGAACTGCATTGTTAATCGGTGGAGTTGACGATAATGGAATCCACCTATTCGAAACCGACCCATCTGGGGCATACCAGTCTTACCATGCAGGTGCTATCGGTAGCGGCAGAAATACCGTAATCGAGTATTTCGAAAAGAACTGGAAGGAAAATTTGACTCTCAACGCTGCCATGAAACTTGGTCTGGAAGCACTTCGTAACGCTAACGACCAAGAGTTGAACCGTGATGCGGTTGAAGTTTCTGTAATCGATGGCGAAGGATACAGAATACTGGACAGGGATGAAGTAAACAAGCAGATTGACAGATTGAAGCCGCTTGAGGAGTGACTTTTCTCATGGTAAGCCTTGACGCTGCCGTATTAGCCAGATGGGAATATGGTGGCAAGCGTTTCGAGGTATTAGTGAATCCTGACGATGTTGAGGCTTTCAAATCTGACCCATCTAGTGTTAATCTAGATGATTTCCTTGCCACCGACGAAGTTTGGCACGACGCACGTGGCGGCGATAGACCAACTGAAGAAGCAATTGAAAATGCATTTGGCACTCAGGAAATTTCTGAGATAACTGCAATTATTCTCGAAAAAGGAAGCATTCAGTTAACCACTGCTCAACGCAAGGAAATGGTTGAGCAGAAGCGTCAGTTGATTATTCATGAGATTCACTCCACAGCAATCGATCCGAAGGCTAAGACTCCACACCCTAGGACTCGAATTCAATTGGCTCTGGAAGAAAGTCGATTTTCCATCGACCCATTCAAGCGTCTGGACATCCAAGTCAAGGAAGCAATCGATGTCCTAAAACCGTTGATTCCACTCTCCTTTGAACCTGCAAGAGTTGCATTCAGAGTTTCTGGTTCAGCATATGGTGCTGTAGGTAAATTCCTCAGACCATTTTTGGATAAAGAAGAGTGGTTGTCAAACGGCGACTGGGCTTGTATAATCGAGTGCCCGCCAGGGATGGTCGGTTCGCTTATTGGCAAGGTCAAAGGAGTAGATTCCAACTCTGAAGTCAAAGAATTGTAGACATCTCTCTAGGGGTCCAATTTATCAAGGACTTGTTGGTCGGCGGGTTTGGAGACAAAAAGATGTCAGGAGCGGAAGTAGGCGCCGAGCTGCGCCTCGTGACTCCTGGAGAGGCCATCGGGGCTTCTTCCGGAGTGCGAGCAGGAACTGGAGCCCTCGTTCAGGGGGACGGAATCATTGCAACCCGAGTTGGTTGGGTTAAGGAAAATAATGGCGTTGTATCGGTAGACCCGATTCACGCAGCATACATGCCACGATCTGGCGACCTCGTTATTGGAGTCGTTGAGAGCGTTCGTAACAATCTATGGTTCGCAGATGTAAATGGACCATTCAATGGTCTTCTGCCAATGTCACTCGCACCTTGGAAAGTCGAATTCGGTGCAGCTCGTGAGCACATGGACATCGGAGATGTAATGCTCGCTAGAGTTCAGGAAGTCGATGAAGCCCATAACATCGTTCTAACAATGAAGGGTGTTGGACTACGTCGTCTAAAGGAAGGCATCATGTCAGAAATTTCAATGAATCACATTTCTAGAATCCGTGGTGAAGGAGATTCAACTCTCCGCACACTGAAGGATGTCAGCGATTGTCGAATTATCGTCGGAGAAAACGGAAGAGTTTGGGTCGACGGTGATGATGATGGAATTGCTTTCATGCGCAACGTACTCGACCTTGTACGCAATGAAGGTCACAAGAATACATTCACTGCTTCACTAGAAGCGATGATCGAAGAAAGGAGGAATGCCTGATGGGTGGATATGGAGACGTACAATTACTACGTGATGATGGATTGCGACTAGATGGTCGCAAGGTCGATGAGATGAGAGAGGTTGCTGTAGAAGCAGGAGTACTTCCAGCAGCAGATGGTTCAGCTTGGGTAAAGCATGGACTGAATGTTGCTGTTTGCGCTGTATACGGGCCAATGGAGGCTCACCCAAGGAAGATTCAGCGCCAAGATCGTGCTGTAATCGATGTTCGATACAACATGGCACCGTTCTCAACCAGCGATAGAATCCGCCCTGGATTTAACCGACGTTCTCGTGAGATTAGCAAAGTTACCGCTGAAGCACTAGAGAGCGTAGTACTAGTCGAGCGATTCCCTCGTTCAAAGATTCGAGTTGAAATCGAGATTTTAGCTGCAGAAGCAGGTACACGTTGTGTTGGTATCACCGCTGCTGCAGTTGCATTAGCCGACGCTGGAATTCCAATGCGAGATCTCATTGTAGGTGTTGCAAGTGGAAAGGTCGAAGACACAGTAGTCCTCGACTTGGACAAGGCTGAGGATAATTACGGTCAAGCCGATTTGCCAATGGGAATTCTTCCAACTACTGGAGAAATCGCTTTCCTACAGATGGATGGCGATCTATCAGTGGATGAATACAATACCTGTCTTGAATACAATATGAAGGCAGCAAAGGAGATTCATGAACTGATGGTCGATGCTCTAAAGCGTCGATACATGGAACGCAATGGAGGTGATTCTTGATGGTAGAACTAGTTCCTAGTCTGCTTCGCCAAGAGTTGGCAAACCTCGCCGCTGATGGTAAGAGAATCGATGGCCGTGGCCAGTGGGAATCTCGTGAGATCGTACTCGAAACCGATTGTTTGTACAATGCTGAAGGTAGTGCAAAGGTAGTTTGGGGTGACACAATTGTCTATGCTGGTGTCAAGTTTGAAGTTCGAACACCATGGCCAGACCGACCTACTCAGGGTTCACTGATGTGCGGTGCTGAACTGCGACCTGTTGCTGGACGCAAGTATGAACCAGGGCCACCTTCACCTGAGTCTATTGAACTTGGACGTGTAGTCGACCGTGGAATTCGTGAGTCTGGCTGTATTGACATGGACGCACTATGTATCATTCCTGGCGAGAAGGTTCTAGGAATCATGATCGACATCCATGTCCTTTCCGACAGAGGTAACATCTTCGATGCAAGTGGCCTTGCAGCAATCGCTGCATTGAGGACCGCAATTGTTCCTGCAGAGCGCTTTGACATCGGTGAGGACTACCCTCTAGCAGTATCCATGACACCAACAATGTGCTCTTTCACCAGGGTTGGTGGCAGATATGTTTTGGATGCTAACGAAGAAGAAGAGCTTGGTGGAGATGAGCGCATTCACATCACTCTAGGTGATGAAGGCCATCTACATTCATTGCAGAAGGGGTTAAAGGGAACTTTCACGCCGGCCGAATTCGCCGAGATCCTTGAGGTCGCACAGCAGCGCTGTGCCGAACTCGCCGATCTTGTCAACTCCAAGGAGGCTTGAAAATGGCAAAGCGAACACAAAAAGCAGGCGCAACTGCACGATTTGGTGCACGTTATGGTGTCAGCGTTCGACGTAATGCAGGTATGGCCCTGAAGAAGAAATCCTCCAAGTATACCTGTCCAGTTTGCCAGTACCGCAAGGTTACTCGCAAGTCGGTTGGAATTTGGAGTTGCAGCAAGTGTGGACACACATTTGCTGGTGGCGCATGGGAACCATTTACCCGAGCCTCCGATGCAAACAGCAGAATCATCCGCCGCAATGCTGACGGTGCAACCACAGCAGACATGGCATACATCGCCCAACAGGCTGCAATCGAGTACGAGCGAGCACTTGTTGCTGGCGAAATCGACGAAGAGGAGTGATGAAAATGTGGTCAATCCGCCTGAGGGTGGATTCTCCAAATTCGAAGTCATTGGCTTCTGCACTTTCTACTGAGCATGATGTTTCATTGGATGGAAATTCGCTTACCATGGTAATCGAAGAATCCAGAGCCAAAGATGCACGTGCAATTTGGAATACTCGAATGCGTTCCTTGGTTATGTCATCTAACATGATCGAGGTAATGGATTCTTCAACAAGTAATGTATGAGGGAGATTTATGGAAGCAGCTCAACAATTGCAAATGGTCGTTGCCGAAGTTCAAGCAGCAAGACAACAAGTTGCAACACTGAATGCTCAAGTTCGTGAGTTAGAAGGCACTATTGCTGCTGTAAACAGCCAACCAGAGGACATGGCTCTACATCGTCAGATGGGGACAATTTTGGTTGAAGTCGAAGACAGAAAGCAACTGGTCACTGATCTAGAAAAGACATTGGAGCAAATGCGAAGCGCTGTTTCAATGATGTCCGAAAAAGAAGCTGAACTGATTTCCACTTACGAGCAACTCAAGCAATCACTCGAGGGATGAAATTGCAAGAACTCGCCGACTGGATAGAGGCGGCGGCTTCACGTGGAGCAATACCAGTATTGGCTGGAAGAAACGGAGATATGGACACCATTGGTTCTGCAATATCGCTTGCGGCATCGCATCCAGCCATGATGGCATGTGGACTACATGTTGGTAGAATGGCAAACAGGTTGTGTAATGAACTAGGTGCACCCTTTCGACGTATCTCTGAAAACCCATCCTGGCCAGAGAATATCGGCGGCATCATCATCGTAGATGCAGCCTCTGAAACTCAAACAGGTGTCAAGTTACCAGAAGATGTCCCGATTTGTGTAATTGACCATCACGATACTTCCGATTGGGAACTCGGCGATATGGACTTGGAAGTTAGAGGTAAAGTTCGAGCAACAACCCAGTTGATTCATTCATACTTGGCGAACCATTCTCCAAGTACATTGACTAACGAAGTAAGGAAACTCTTACTCGCTGGATTGATAACCGATACAGGAAGGTTTCGACATGCTGACGAGGATGCTTTACGATGTGCAGCTGACATAATGTCTGGAGCAGATTTTGAATACCAACAATTCATTGAAGATATCCAAGATGAGGAGATTACCGCCTCTGATCGAGGAGCGATTGTCAAAGCCTTGTCAAGAACCAAATCTACTGAAGCCGGACCTTGGAACCTTGTTATGACAAGTGCAGGCATCATGGAAGGCAAAGTCGCAGGATTGCTAGTTCAGGCAGGTGCTGATGTAGCATTGGTATCACGTAATCGAGATGGAACTACTCGCTTGACATCTAGAGCACCTAGGTCATCTACCATCGAAGGAATACATCTCGGCGAGATAATGCAAGAAATTGCAAATTCATTAGGCGGTGAAGGTGGCGGCCATGATGGTGCAGCAGGTTTTTCTGGCAAATGTGACAAGATTGCAGCAGAGACAGCATTCATCGATGCATTGGCACGACGAAGGAGGAATCCCAAATGAACCCTGAAGAAATCATTCATGCCTTTGATTCTGGTGAACGCGACCTAGAACCACTCTTGGAAAATATGGGATGGAAGTCATGGCTAGGAGTTGCAGAATTAGGTCTAGTAATGGGCTCGGATATCGTTGATTATCTTGAGGAGCGTCTTTCCCCAGCAGAATTCAAAGTATTGTCTCTGGTTAAGTCCAGAATTGCTGGAACAATTTCACTCGATGAAGTTGAAGAAGCGTTAACGGTTGCAAGAGATCCAGAAACCCGAGACCTAGCTCTGGAAGGCCGACTCCGAATGGAAAGGGGATTGATTCATTTTGAATCAGGCGACATAGAGGCTGCTAGAGATGATTTAACCTGGGCTGAAACACGATTGAAGAGTGTCTCTAAGGCCAGCAGAGATCATGACATTTCACTATTGAACAAAGCCGCATTCCATCTCTCAGTAGATGAATCAATGATGGCTTTGCATGTTCATGGAGAGATATCCCGCAAAGCAGGACATGCGGATGAAACAATTGCGATTTCACGTATACAAGCTGCTAGAATTCATCTTGGCTATGGCCATATGTTTGATGCTGCACGTTGTGCATTCAATGCCCATGCCCATGCCATATTGGCTAAGCAAACTGAACTGGCAGTTGAATCAGGTGCGATTTTTGTTGAGATTTCATCAGGTTTCATCAGTGAAGAAGCAGAGCGTTTTGCCGACCAGATAGTTGGTGCAGGTCCATTGTCAGCAGGTGAAGAAGCACCTGTATTGCAGGTTAATCCTGAAGATGTTCACGGAGTTCTCGAATGGTGCATCTCCAATACAATTCCAGGCTACTCGGGCGATGAACGCCCGGACTTGCGAGCACTGATGATGTTGGCAAAGAGATTGGGTAAGGGTGAGTTGTTCTCCGACATGCTAGAAGATCCAACTCAAGTTGATGATGCCATGCTAGCGGCTCTATGTGCCTCTGTATGTGAAGATGAGAGCATGGCTAAACTATGGACGGATAGAGTCACAGAAATCATGACTTTACAAGGCGTTTAATCGAGCATCGATTGAGCTTTTTCCATCCACTCTTGGGCCCATGGTTCTCCGCTGGTTAGCAAACCACGAGCCAAGAAGAAGGCTTCAGCAGCTTCACCAGCATCGATTAAATTCCGAAGACGAATCAAATCTGGGTCTTCAGAAATCTCATCCTCTACCTCTTGTACCTCGATAGATTCGACCTCACTTACAGTTGCAGATAGGTTCTGCATTCGATTGAGGAAATCTGCTCGCGTTTCTAATGAAGGGCCTGACCACGGTGTTGAATCATCACCGTCCATAGCTCCTTTCAGTCGTGACAAAAACTCATCTCTAACCGCATTTGTCGGCCTCAACTGTTGGACGTGATCATAACACAACCATGCTTGATCGATTTCACTTCTTCTCTCATGTAGACGACCTAATTCCATCCACATTTCGTGATTTGAAGGGCGGTGTGCAAGTAGGTGATGAACTAAATCAATGAACAATTCTTCATGACCATCGATTCTTAACCTCTCTAATCGGCGGCCGTACACTATGTTAGCACGTTGGTCGGTGAAATCTAATCTACGACATCTTTCAACAAATGATTCCAAACTCACTTCATCCAGTGAGTTAAACCAATTTTCAGGCTCTAAAGAATCTCTTAGAAACGCTGCTTCCAATAACTCCAGGCCAACTTCCAGATGATTCACTCCCTGCAACTGTTCCAAATGATTGGGGTCGCGACCTAGAACTACAAAAAGGTCCTCGAGAACAAGTGCAAGTCCTTCTCCGTCCCCTCGCATTTGCTTGATATTGGCTAAGCAGCGCCAATTTCTCTCGTCTGTGAAATCATATAGAACGGCTTGCTGAGCGTTCTGTTCTGCCCAGGCAAGATTTTCGGATTGCCGATCTGGATCTTTGCGAGATAACTTGACAAATCTGTCAGCTTGTGAACGATGCCTACTACCAAGATTCCTTCTTGGATGCTGCAGCTTTGAGGCGCTGTCCATGTTATGACCCCTCATTGAACAGACAAGAAACCATCCCTATCATGTGTCAGTGGAATAGTGGCATCGATTCCAATCTTTGCTGTTCTGCCATCATGATGCCTAGACGGGTCTAGGCTGCTACCTTTCTGGTCGGACAAAATTACTGTATCAATATCAGGTTGCCAACGAGTCATCATAGCCCATTCAACACGAACTGGGTCTGTAATGTCGATATCCTCGTCTACAATCGTGACCATCTTCATTGACCGATGACCTGCTAATGCAGCCTCGATTGCAAGCTTTGCATCACCTTCCTTCTCAACTTTAATCTTCACAACTGCAGCCAACCAACCGCCGCCGCCTTCGGTCATATGAACGTCCAAACAATTCACTACTTTGCCAACCGCTTCTTTGATCGTAGGTGCACGGGGTAGGCCCATCAGCGTCTTATGTTCAGCTTCGGCAGGAATTAGTGCATGGAATACAGGATTTGACCTGTGGGTTGCTCCATCGATTTCGATTACCGGTTCTTGACGAACATCATCCACTGTACCTGTGATGTCCACGTATGGACCTTCATCATCATTTTCTACGGTAATTCTTCCCCACATTGCATACTCGGCATCAGCAGGAACTTGGATACCATTTGGAAGCGTTACAAGTCGTAATGGCTTGTCATAAATTCTCTCATGCAAAGCAGCTGCAATAGTCAATTCATCGATGTGGTCATCAAAAGACATTGCAGCAGCCAAGAGGCATACAGGATCTGGAGCGTTTACAATCGCAACCTTGACCTCTTCACCGCGGCTTCTAGCATCGGCGGTCATGTTGTACAAATGTCTTGGAACAAGCCTAGTTACAACGTGGTTAGAATCGCGCAAAAACTGACGGTGGAATGACATATTTCTGACGCCATTATATTCGGCGATGATTACGCTTGAAGACATGTATCGCCCTCTATCTTCACGCCAGTGATGGGGTATTGGGAATTTCGTCAAATCAACTACTTCTTGAAGGCACTCAAGCACTTCAGCATCAGCAACCACCTCCGGTGTTGCAGGATTGTTCATCGCCCAGCCGAGCAAGTCAATGTAATCCTCTGGCTCTATCCCAATCGCCCGACAAAGTCTTGCTCTTGTCAATAGGTTAACTACAACTCGATGCCCAGGACATTCGGTGATGTTCTCAAACAGAAGAAGATCATGTCCTGATTGTACCGACTTGTCAAATATGCCGTGCAGCACACTGGTTGGCTCATCAACAACACTTGCGTCGCCTAGCAAATCACGGAAGGCCATGGACACTCCTGAAGGACAATCCAAATGAACATTGGCACGTCTAGGATAGGCTACACGTGCATCATTCCAGTCGCTTTCTGTAATCGGCATCATGAAATAGGGGGGGTAGGTCGGAAGGCTGCTTCACTGGAGTGTTTGACATGGGACGTGGATTGTTCGCAGGAACCAAGATGGCAAAGGACCGCCAAAAATTCAGGTGGTCAGATCGCCGTTACAAGAAGCGCATGCTGAAGTCTAGGGCTCGCCACGACCCACTAAGTGGATCTACCCAAGGAAAGGGTATCGTGGTCGAGAAGGTGGGTATCGAGGCTAAGCAGCCTAACTCCGGAATCCGCAAGGCGGTCAAGATTTCTCTAATCAAGAACGGTAACAAGCTTACCGCATTCGCACCAGGTGACGGTGCAATCAACTTCATCGATGAGCACGACGAGGTAATGGTCGAAGGTATCGGTGGAGCTCTAGGACGTTCATACGGAGATATTCCAGGTGTACGTTACAAGGTAATTCAAGTCAATGGCGTATCTCTTGACGAGATGGTCCGTGGACGTAAGGAGAAGCCTGTCCGATGATTGGAGTGTTTGATATGAGTGATGAAGAGACCACCACCCAAGAAGAAACTCCTGAAGAGGTCAAGCCTATCGCAGGAATTGGAACACTAGTTTTCGGTAAGTATGATGCGGCAACTGTTGTATGCCGTGACCCAGGACTAGCACCATACATCAATCTCTCAACCGTCGGTGTACCTCACACCGGTGGCCGCCACGCTAACGCATGGTTCGGTAAGGCTCGCCTATCTGTTGTAGAGCGATTTGCAAACAAGCTGATGCGAACTGGTAAGTATACTGGTAAGAAGCAAGGAGCACTAAAGGCATTCGAAGCCGCTCTTGATTCAATCGCTGAGCGAAGTGGCGACAATCCTCTACAGGCATTTGTCGATGCAATTTGCCACGCTGCTCCAATGGAGGAGATCACCAGAATCAAATTCGGTGCAGTTTCTCAGCCTAAAGCAGTTGATTCCTCTCCATCTCGCCGCCTAGATGTCGCTCTAGGAAACCTGGCAAAGGGTGCGCAACAAGGAACTTCCAAGTCCAAGCGTACACTAACTCAGTGTATCATCAACGAGTTGACCAAGGCTTCCCAAGGCGATGTAACCTCATTTGCTGTAGCAAAGAAGGAAGAAGTTCAGCGCATCGCTGCTTCGGCTCGCTGATGCACATTAGTGCACAATGCACTGACTCCCTACGGGAGTCGGTTTGATAAACCCCTTATTGGTGGCGAGGTCAGACGAGAGTCAGGTGATGAACCATGGGCCGTAAAGAAGACAACATCAAGAAAGCAACTGAGGTTATGCACGTTCTACCTCAGATTCGCAACCTCTGTATCGCAGCTCACATTGACCACGGAAAAACAACTCTGTCCGACAACCTGATTGCAGGTGCCGGAATGATGAGCGAGGATTTGGCTGGAAAGAGCCGTGTTCTCGATTTCGATGAGCAAGAGAGCGCACGTGGAATTACAATCAATGCTGCATCTGCTTCCATGGTACACGCTGTGGAAGGAGTTGACTATTTGATCAACCTAATCGACACACCAGGTCACGTTGACTTCGGTGGAGACGTTACTCGTGCTATGAGGGCAGTAGATGGTTGTTTCATCCTAGCATGTGCTGTTGAAGGACCAATGCCTCAAACTGAGACCGTTGTTCGTCAAGCACTGAAGGAGAAGGTAAAGCCAGTTCTATTCATCAACAAGGTTGACCGTTTAATCAACGAGCTTCAGGTAACTCCTGAAGACATGATGGAGCGCTTCAAAGAAACCATCACCAAGGTAAACAAACTGATTCGACAATTCGCTCCTGAGGAGAAAAAGAAGGATTGGCAAGTCAGCGTAGGCGATGGTACTGTAGCATTCGGTAGCGCTTACCACAACTGGGGTATCACTGTCCCATATATGGCAAAGTCTGGAATTTCTTTCAAGGATATTTTTGAGCACTGTCACAACGAGCAACAGCGTGAACTTGCTCGCAAAGCACCAGTACACGAAGTTCTTCTGGACATGGCTGTAACCAAACTTCCAGGACCGGTAGAAGCTCAGCCATACCGTATTCCTAACATCTGGACTGGAGATCTAGATACCGATGTAGGCAAGGCTATGATCAACTGTGATCCAGAAGCTGAACTTGCAATGATGATCACCAAGATTTGGATGGACCCTCACGCTGGAGAGGTCGCTGTAGGTCGTATCTATTCAGGTGCAATTAACCAAGGTGAATCCGTTTATGCAATCGGTGCTGCAAAGCCTGAGCGTGTACAGCAAGTTAGCATGATGGTCGGTGGCGATAGAATCACTGTTCCAAAGGTCGTTGCAGGAAATATTGCTGCAATTACAGGAATCCGCTCTGCTGCTGCTGGTGTTACACTTTCACGTGACAAGGACTTCGTTCCTTTCGAAGCAATCCGTCACTACTCCGACCCTGTAGTTACTGTGGCTGTAGAGCCAAAGAGCATGAAGGACCTACCAAAGTTCATCGATGCTCTACGCTCGCTAGCTAAGTCAGACGCATCACTTCAGGTAATGACCAACCAGGAAACTGGTGAAGCATTACTTGCTGGAATGGGAGAACTTCACTTGGAGATTACAGTTTACCGTCTTGAAGAAGAGCAGAACATCAAGGTTAAGGTAAGTCCACCTATTGTTGTATATCGTGAATCTGTAGAATCCAACAATGCTGGTAGAGCATTCGAAGGTAAGTCACCTAATCGACACAACCGATTCATGATGGAGGTTGAGCCACTACCAGTTGAAGTCGTTAACGCACTACGTGAAGGACACTTCGGAGACGGAGCAGTTCGCAGTGGAGATGCTAAGGAAATCGGTAACAAGTTCGGTGAATTCGGAATGGACAAGGACTTGATGCGAAAGATCTACGCAATCAACGGAACCAACGTATTAGTCAATGATACCAAGGGTATTCAGGGACTTCACGAAACCCGTGAACTCATTATTGAAGCATTCAATGAAGTATGTAAGAAGGGTCCAGTTGCTGATGAACCTGTAATGGGAATGATGGTTCGCCTAGTTGATGCAAAGCTTCACGAGGATGCAATCCACCGTGGTCCTGCACAAACTATTCCTGCAGTTCGAAATGGAATCAAGGGTGCAATGATGCGAGCTCGCACAGTTCTGATGGAGCCTATGCAGCGCTCACACGTTTCTGTACCAAACGATTGGCTAGGACAGGTAACCCGTGAAATCACCAACCGCCGTGGAATTATCGAAGATATGCCAAGCGAAGGTGAGGCAACCACAGTTATCGGAACTCTACCGGTCGCTGAGACATTCGGATTCTCTAACGACATCCGTGCTGCATCTCAAGGTAGAGCGGTATGGAACTCAGAGAACATCGGATTCGAGATTCTTCCACCACAACTATTCGACAAGGTAGTTGGAGAAATCAGAACTCGTAAGGGACTCAAGCCGGAGCCAAACCCAGAGTCATACTACGCAGATTGATCCTGACTTCATTCGGTGGGTTCATGGTCAACGTCGAAGGAATCTTTGTTTCCGACGGCGGAGTTCCAAAACTATCAGTCGATCAAGTCAATGTGACAGTCAACGGACTGGATGGAGATCGACAGCGAGATTTGAAACACCATGGCGGTCCAGACAGGGCTGTTTGTGTATTACAAACAGAGTTGCTAAGCCAACTACAAAGTGAAGGG
>MDSZ01260431.1_pt1 | contig 12747 bp, 10 predicted proteins | sample 811201 | NCBI WGS metagenome assembly MDSZ01 (sample SAMN05326647, study PRJNA326480) | marine metagenome | isolation source: seawater | place: Indian Ocean: North | collected 2010
GTGCGATTCCTATTCCGCCAACTATTGCAGCCAATGCATCTGAAATATAATCACCATTCAAATTTAATGTCGCTATTACATCGTATTCAGAAGGCCTTAATAGAATTTGTTGTAAAAATGCATCAGCAATTACATCTTTAACAATGAACTCATGACCCTCTTGGCTAACTACTTGCCAGGGACCTCCATCTAAATCTTTAGATCCGTATTCTTTTTTAGCCAACTCATAACCCCAGTCTCGAAACGCGCCCTCCGTAAATTTCATTATATTACCTTTGTGAACTAATGTTACAGATTCTCGATCATTATCTATCGCATATTGGATTGATGCCTTTACTAATCTATGAGTACCTTCTTGAGAAACAGGTTTGATTCCAATTCCAGAAGAATTAGGAAAACGTATTTTAGTAACATTCATTTTATTTTGAAGGAAATCTATTACCTCTTTTACTTCTTTTGTATTCGCTTGATATTCCACACCTGCATAAATATCTTCCGAGTTTTCTCTAAAAATAACCATATCCGTTAAATCAGGTCTTTTAACTGGAGAGGGAACGCCTTCGAACCATCGAACAGGACGCTGACAGACGTATAAATCAAGAAGTTGTCTTAAAGCAACGTTTAGGCTTCTTATTCCTCCACCAACTGGTGTTGTTAATGGACCTTTAATTGCAACCATAAATTCTTTTACAGCATCTAAGGTTTCATCTGGAAGCCACGTATTATCACCATAAATATCTACGGATTTTTCTCCGGCATATATTTCCATCCATTCAATTTTTTTATTTCCTTGGTATGCTTTTTCTACAGCAGCATCTAAAACGGTTTTCATTGTTGGGCTTATATCAATTCCGATTCCATCACCTTCAATAAATGGAATTATGGGATTATTCGGAACTTCGATACCATCATTTCCTAATATAATTTTTTCACCTGTTAGTGGAAGTTTTATTTTATTGTACGACATTTAAAATCCTTTTTTGTTTATTTTAAAAATTGTGTATTATGAGAAGTTTCAAATTGTTCAATTGATTTTATATGGGATAGACTTTCTGCAATATCATCCATACCTGAAAGTAATTTATCTTTTACAGAAATATCTATTTCAAAACTAAATTCTATTTCATCAAAAATCAATTTTTGAATTTCAAGATTTACTGTTGCATAAAGAGGTTCATCTTTTTTTGACAAATTGAAAATTTTATCAACATCATCGCTACTAAGTTCTATTGCTAAAATACCATTCTTTGAACAGTTATTTTTAAAAATATCAGCAAATCCAGGAATTTCTCCAACCCGCGGAGCAATAACAACTTTGAATCCTTGCTGAGCAACAGCCCATACGGCATGCTCTCTACTTGAACCACATCCAAAATTATTTCGACCAATTAGGATTGAAGCATTTTTAGCTTTAGGATGATTTAATGAAAAATTTAAATTGTCCGAGCCATCATTGTTATATCGCCAATCAGAAAATAGGGCAGGTCCAAATCCAGTTCTTTTAATAGATTTAAGATGTTCTTTAGGAATTAACGCATCTGTATCAATATTTGCTCTATCAACAGCACATACAGTTCCACTAAATGTTTTAAATTTTTCCATTTATAATTCTCTAACATCAACAAATTTACCATGAATCGCAGCAGCTGCAGCCATAGCTGGGCTTACAAGATGCGTTCTTCCTCCACGACCCTGTCTTCCCTCAAAATTTCTATTTGATGTTGAGGCACATCTTTCTTCAACTTTTAATTTATCTGGGTTCATTGCTAAACACATTGAACAACCAGCAAATCTCCATTCAGCCCCAGCATCTTTAAATATTTTATCTAATCCTTCTTTTTCAGCATCTTTCCTTACCTTTTCAGATCCTGGAACAACAATAACTCTAACTCCTTTAGCAATCTTATTACCATTAATAATTTGTGAGGCTGCCCGTAAATCTTCAATTCTTCCATTTGTGCAACTTCCAATAAAAACCGCATCAATATTAATGTCTTTTATTGCAGTTCCTGGTTGAAGTCCCATATAATTAAGTGCATTACGAATATCATCTTTATTATATATATCCGAACTATCAAATTCTGGAACTTTTCCATTTACCCCAACAACCATACCAGGGCTGGTTCCCCAAGTTACATTTGGCTCCATTTCCTCGACATTTATAGTAATTGTCTTGTCGAATACTGCATCTTGATCCGAATATAATGATTTCCAATATTCTAAAGCTTTGTTTAACTCTTCTCCCTTGGGAGCAAATGGTCGATCTTCAGCAGTAATATAATCATAGGTAGTTTGATCTGGAGCTATTAATCCGCATCGAGCACCACCTTCAATAGCCATATTACAAATAGTAAGTCTTCCCTCCATAGAAATTTCTTTTAACGTGGGTCCACAAAATTCAAAAGCACAACCTGTACCGCCTGCTGCACCAATTCTTCCAATTAATTCCAGAACTAAATCTTTAGCAGTAACTCCTGTTGGTAATTTTCCAATATATTCAACTTTATACTGCTTTGGTTTTTTTTGCCTTAACGTTTGAGTTGCTAAAACATGTTCAACTTCTGATGTACCAATACCAAATGCTATTGATCCAAACCCTCCATGTGTTGCTGTATGAGAATCTCCACAAACTATTGTTGTACCTGGTAACGTTATACCTTGTTCAGGACCAATAATATGAACAACTCCTTGTTTATCCGAATCCATTCCATAAAATCGAATATTATGTTTTTTACAATTTTCTTGGAGTGTCGAAACTTGAGTTTTTGCAATTGGATCTTTAATTTCAATTCTACTATCTGTAGGAACATTATGATCCGTTGTTGCAAATGTTAATTCAGGATGTCTTACTGATCTATTATTAATCGCTAATCCCTCAAAAGCTTGAGGGCTTGTAACTTCATGAACAAGATGACGATCAATGTATAAAAGAACTTCTCCACTAGGAAGCTCCTTCACCACATGCTGATCCCAAATTTTTTCAAATAATGTTTTTCCCATATCCTAAAACCTAATTCATAAAAGATTGATGATTATAAAGAGCGATAAAATGTCTTCAAGTCATATCAACGAAATTTAATTTTGATAAAAATCCTTTTTCTTCCAAGCACCCGACTTAATATTTACGAAATTATTATGTCTTTTTTGAGAAGTGATCTCGTTCCATTTCTTTTTTTTTGAATTAATCTCATTATTTTCTTTGTTATTTTTTTCGCTTTCCATTCAAAACCTCTCTAAGGATACTGACTTGTGACATCCAATCCTAAAGTATCGTCAAAATTGAATAACTTGTTTATTACTTGCATAGCATTACCTGCCTGACCTTTCATGAGATTATCTATATACGAAATAATTCTTAGTTTATTAGTCCTTTCATCTATATCAACGATAAGATTACAAAAGTTTGTTCCTCTAACATCACTTAATGAAGAATCCTCTTCCTTTGTTAAAACTCTTACAAATGGAGAATTAGTGTAAAAATTTTTGTATATATTAACTACATCATTTAAATCATTTTTTTCTAATAAACTTCCGTAACAAATACTCATTATCCCTCTGCATAATGGAACAAGTTGTGCTGTAAAAGTTATATTAATATTTTTATCAGAAAGTAGATTTAATTGTTGTTCGATTTCAATTATATGTTGGTGACCTGATAATCTGTAAGCATTCATATTTTCATATCTAAACGAATAATGTAACTGACTATTAATTTTTTTACCTGCACCCGATGTCCCCGTTTTGCAATCACAAATTATTGAACTAAAATCAATTAAATTATTTTTTACAGCAGGAGAAAGAGCTAACAGACAACTTACTGCAAAACATCCAGGATTTCCAATTAATGTATTGTTTGAATCTAAATTATGAAGTTCAGGTAAGCCATATTGTGTTTGATTTAATAAATGAGGACTTTTATGAATAATTTTTCTACCAATAAAATTTATATATTGTTCATATTTACTAATATTGTTGAACCTAAAATCACCACTGTAATCAATAACCTTTGCCCCTCTATTAAGATCATCCTCTGCTGTGCACATTCCAACCCCATCAGGAGTTGAATAAATTACAACATCAAATTTATCATTTACTGAAATATGGTCAGGAGAGACAATTTCTATATCGCATTTTCCTTTAAGATGAGGGTAAACATCCGACATTAATTTTCCAGTATCGGATAGACTTACCAAACATCCAATATTTATATTTGGATGTCTTAAAATAAGTTCAGTTATTCCGACCCCACCATAGCCTCCAGCACCAACAATTTTAGCAGTAATCATTTTTTTCTCCTAAGAATCTGTATATTAGATAAAATTATTATAAATATTCAATCATTTTTCTTAATTCGAAAAAAAGGTGATCTTAAAATTGTTTTTTGTTCTTCAATATTCTTGCATAAAAGAAAATAGGAAAAAATCCCAAATAATATTGATAAAAGAGTTATTAAAAGTTCATTAAATTTATTGGTAGAATTAAAATTATCCAATAATAGATTATAAAAAATAAAAACTAAAACTCCCATCAATAAACTTCTTATTAAAATATTGAAAAACTTACGTAACAGACCTTTAAGGGATAAAGTAGGAATTTTTTTGATAAGACATTTCATAAGTAAACATATTCCTATTCCCTCACTTATTACTGTTGAAAACGCTAATCCACTGTGTTTCCAAAATTCAGGAAGTGAATATATGGAAAGTAAATTTAAAATAAAATTTAAAAATACAACCACTAATCCTATCTTTACAGGTGTTTTTACATCCTGAATGGAATAGAATACAGGTATCATAAGTTTTGAAAGACTGAATACAATTAATCCCGGAGAATAAAATATAAGAGCTCTTTTAATATGTTGAATCGAGTTCTCCTCATGATTCATATTCCATTTAAATATTGTTTCAATAATTGGTTCTGCCAATATGAATAATCCTATAAAAGCTGGGATCATTAAATAAAAAATAAATCCTATAGAATTAATCAATGTATTTGAAATACCAATCAAATCTTTTTTGGATGCTTTTTCACTAAATGATGGTAATAAAACCGTTCCAAAAGCTGTTGCAATAATACCTAATGGAAGATAAATCAATCTCTCGCTGTATGTTAATGCTGCAGGTGCCCACGAACCAACATGCATAGCTAAAAATTTATCAATAACTACATTAAATTGTGTAATTGCAGCGCCTAGGGCAATTGGCAACATAAGTAATAATATTTTTTTTACTTTTTTATCTTTAAAAGGATTTGAAAACCTAATTATCGCACCTTTTTTAATCATTACAGGAATATGAAAAGAAAGTTGAGCAATCCCTGCAATTATTACAGACCAACTAAGAACAAAAATTTTATTTATTTCTGAAGTACAAATAGGAAATGCAAATATCATACAGATAATTAAAATTAAATTTAATAAAATAGGTGAGAAGGCTGATGTTGAGAAATGACCCAGTGAATTAAGTGTTCCCATGCATAATGATGTAAGACAAATAAATATTAAATATGGGAACATGATAATCGACAAGTCAATTGTTGTTAACCATTTATTATTTAAATGCTCAATATTTGATAATTGAATGAATATGAATATTCCTATTATAGTAATAGACAATAGAATAATGAGTAATAGTGTTCCAATTTTTTGATTAAGTTTCCATGCTGCCTCAATTCCATTTTCATTTTTAGTTTTTATAAAAATTGGTATGAATGATGCCGATAGTGCGCCTTCTCCAAATAGTCTTCTGAATAAATTAGGAATAGTAAAGGCAACATAAAAAGCAGAAACAGTTAAAGAAGTACCTCCAAAAAAATTAAATATTAAAACATCTCTAATCATTCCTAAACATCTACTAATAAATGTAAAAAAACTAACTACACTAACGGATTTGATTAAAGGATATGCTTTTAATTCTTTCATTTTTATATTTTAACTGAATTAATAATTAAAATATGATATCTTTTTAGATTATTAATTCAAATAGGAAATAATTAATGAATTTTGAAGTGGGTACAGTTCTTTCAGGCGATAAAGAAAAAATTACTTCCTCGTATAGTAAAATGCAATCACAACCTATAGATTGGAATTTATCTACTAAAAAAGTAAGTTCTTTAAGAAGATATCAAACTACAATTTCTGACCCTGTCTCTATTTCTGGTCCTGGTACTTTTTTTGGAAAGGAAATTCGAAATATTTCCCTTGAATCAACAACTTTAGAGGGATGGTGGCTTGATAGGGTAGATTTACCCAATGCATTACCAATTAGAGTCAGCATAGCTAATGTTTGGACAACGGGACAGATTGTAAGCAACATCGTTTTAAGAAGTGGAAGTTCTCATAATTATGTAAGAATGGTAGAGCATTTGATTGCTTTGAGAATGGGAATAGGAATTGATAATGTTATCATAAAATTAGATTCAGGTGATCCTCCGTTATTTGATCAAGGTAGTTTAGATGTTGTGCATGCCTTTGACCGAGCTAAAAAAATAGAAACAGATAAAAAAGTAAATTATTTAACTGTTCCTAGTGCTGTTACAATAGGAGGAAACAATGATGAATTTGTAACATTATCTCCACCTCTTGATCCTAGTAATCCGCAACTGACTGTGGATTGCGCAATAGATTTTAAAACTCATATTGGAAAACAACGAATTATATTTCCTGTTTGCGATGAATTAATTCGATTAGCATCTGTGGCAAGAACCAATACATCATGGTTAAAAGTTATTTATTGTAAAACAATTGGACTTCTTTTTGCGGATGTTAGAAATCTTGGATATAATAATAATAATGTATTAATCGCTAGTAAAAATAAATATATCAACCAACCTCGTTTAATATATAATAATAAATCATTAGAAGCTGTGTGGCATCGATCAGTCCTAGATTTATTGGCTGCGATTGCTCTTATACCTGATGGACGATTTGTTGGACATATTTCGTCTTATAAAGCAGGACATCGTTTAGATTGTGAGTTGATTAGACAGCTTTACCTAAATCAAATTTTAGTTCCATTAAATATTAATTAGTTAAAATTTACTTCCATAAATTCGCATAACCGTTTGTAATAACCATCTCTTTGAATCAATTCATTATGAGAGCCCTGATCAATTAATTCACCATTTCGCATGACTAATATTCTTTTTGCATTCCTTATAGTTGATAGACGATGAGCAATAACAATACTCGTTCTATTTTTCATTAGATTTTTTAAAGCATCTTGAATTAGTTTTTCTGAACCAGTGTCAACACTAGCTGTAGCTTCATCAAGTACAAACAATAATTCCGGACTTTGAGCTAATGTTCTTGCCATAACAATGAGTTGTTTCTGACCTAACGACAAACCTTCACCTCTTTCACTGAGACGAGTTTCATAACCATTTTTCATTTTCGATATAAATGAATCAGCATTAACAATTTTTGCAGCATTTTTAATATCCGATATTTGTAGTGTTTCGTTATTTAAACTAATATTATCGTAAATGCTGCCAGTAAAAATAAATGGGTCTTGGAATACATATCCAAGCCTTCTTCTTAAGTCAGTTTTATCAAAATTTTTGATATTAATTCCATCAATTTCAATCGAACCTTTTTGTATATCATAGAATCTACCGATTAAATTTATTATTGTACTTTTTCCAGCTCCAGTTGCACCAACAATAGCAAGTGATTCACCAGGATTAACTTCAAAGGATAAATTTTTAATCACCCAATTTTCCTCATTATAAGCAAACCATACATTTTCAAATTTTATATGCCCCTTAATTTTTTTAGGTTTAACTGGATTTTTTATATTTTTAATTTTTTCTTCATAATCTAAGAGATTAAAAACTCGTTCAATTGAGGCAATTGCTACTTGGAATGATCCTGCTTTTTCTGATAAAGAACCTAATGGTCTAAAAAATTCTCTTATCCATGCGAAGAAGGCAACTAATGTTCCTAAAGTCACAGCTGATGAATCATTTATTATCATTATTCCTCCAATGAATAGAGTCAAAGCTGTAGATATAGCTTGACCAGCTTCAACAGTTGGAAAATAAAGTGAAAACCAACGTACTTCGTCATAATAGGCTGACCTCAGTTTAAGATGCTTTTTATCAAAATCTTTTTTTATTAGATTTTCTCTATTAAAAGATTGAACTGTTGACATTCCTGAAAGGTTTTCTTGAAGGAAGGCATTAAGATTGGCTTGTCTATCCCTTATATTCCTATTTGCATTAAGCAATCTCTTATTTACATAAACCATAAAAATAAATAATAAAGGCAAGCAAATAAAAATAGTGATTGCTAATTGAGGACTGATGTAAATCATATAACTCATTATTCCGATCAGCATTACTAAATCCGCTATTGTGCCAAGAGCGCCATCAGTTACAAAATTTTGTAGACGTTCAATATCAGAAGTAACCCTTGTCATTAAAGTTCCGATAGGAGTTTTATCAAAAAATCCTTGATGAAGATTTAGAACTTTTTTAAATACCCTAAGTCTTAAATCAAAAATAATTTTTTGACCGATGTATGCAGTTAATAATCCTTGTAAATATTTTATTAAATGACCTAAACCTGCAATTGATATATATAAAATACTAAGGTCAAATAATAACGAAATCCGCTCATCAATATTAGGATTAGACGTAATTAGGCATTGATCAGTAATTTTTTGAATTATTACAGGCAAAAAATTGATGGCTAGAGTTGTTATAATGATAAGAATAAAAGCAAAAGTAAGAATACCTATATAAGGTAAGCAATAAGATAAAAGTCTTTTAGTAATTTTCATTTTTTACCTCAAGCTTTTGCTCTAACATTTGCATTTTATTCAAATCTGCGTAATATCCCTTTTGTAATAGAAGTTCATTGTGATTTCCTTCTTGTGATATTGCTCCATCTTCTATAACAATAATTTTATCACAATTTTTGAGGGATGAAATTCGGTGACTTACAAATAATGTAGTTCTATTTTTAACTAATGGAATAATGTTCTCCAAAATTTTAGCTTCGGTTTGTGTGTCTACTGCTGATAATACATCATCTAAGATAAGAATTTCTGGATTCTTAATTAATGCTCTTGCAATAGCTGTTCGTTGCCGTTGACCACCAGAAAGTGTCACACCTCTTTCTCCAACAATTGTTTCAAGTTTTTTGGGAAATTGCTCAATATCATTTTTCAAATTCGCTGTTTGCGCAGCCCAGTTAACCTTTTCAATTGAAGGTTTATTTATTCCAAAACCAATGTTGTATGCCAAAGTATTTGAAAAAAGAATTGGTTCTTGAGCAGCGTGACCTATTAATTCTCTTAAAGAGTGAAGAGATACATCTTTAATATCAGTATCTCCAATTTCGATAGTTCCAGAAGTTGGATCATTTATTCTTGTTAACAGAGAAATAAGAAGAGACTTTCCGCTTCCAGTTGGTCCTGTTATTCCAATCGAAGTACCATTTTCTATTTGAAAACTAATGTCATTAAGTAGAACGGTATCATCAACAACTAAAGAAATATTTTTAAAATTAATCTTATAATTAGTAATAATATTTTCTTTATTTTTTGGTAAATCAATTATTTTTGATTCTTCCTGCATTATTTCTCGAACTCTTGCCCAACTAACAACACCCCGTTGATATAAACTTGAAGTCCAGCTAAGTGCTAACAAAGGCCATTGCATGTATAATAAATATTGAATAAACTGAGTAATTGTACCCAATGATAAATCACCAGTAATGACTCTTTTTCCACCAAAATTTAAAATTAAAATCATCCCAAGACCAAACCAAAAAGACATAAATGGCCATAAACTTTGTCTTGTTGCTTGAACAATCATATTCTTTTTTATTAATCCATTATTAACTTTTTCAAATTGGGAATTCCTTCTTTTTTCTATAGCGAAACCTTTAATACATCTTATTCCGCTAAAACTTTCTTGTGAAAAACTTGATAAATCGGAAACATGTTCTTGTAATTCTTTTTGTTTTTTTCTCATTACACGAAGGATTATAAAAAATATAATAACCATAGGTATGTACAAAACATAAACAATTAAGGCTAATTCAATATCTGTTAGAAGCATCACAATAAGAGAAAAAAGAAGAACAACAATTGTTCTAACACCCTGAAGAATGCCTTGACCGATTGCATCTCTTACTAAATTTATATCAGATGATAATCTCGTCATTAAATCACCAGTACGAAAATTTTTGTAAAAATTTCTATCCAGATTCGTTAAATGGTTAAAAATGTCATTCCTTAGTTTATATTCAATTTTATGTGATAATTTTAAAGGAATTCGACGAAGAGTACGTGAAAAGATTACGCAGATAGTTCCTAAAATAGCATAAAGTGATAAGTAATAATATAAATCATTTTTGAATAGTGAATTTTCTGTTAGACCATCGATTATTAACTTTGTAATATAAGGTAAATAAAGGTTTATGCTTACGAAAATTAAAACACAAATTGTTGTTAATATAACTTCTTTTTTATATGGTTTTACATAGTTTAAGATTTTAAATTGTTTTTTAATTTTGATTTCTCCGTAAGTAATGGATTAGATAAGATAAGATTTATAATCAAGAATGCAAGAGTTCGTTTCATTTGTAATGAGTTTACATATTTTTTGAATTAGTTTTTAGAGGTTATATAGAATGTTAACAGCGACAAAAATTAGATATACCGGAGAAGTTCTTGAGGTAAGAAAGTTAACGGAAGAAACTATCGTTTTAAGAATAGATAGAGGAAATATTGATTTTGAGCCTGGTCAATATGTGCGAATTGGTGTTGAAGGTGATTCTGAAATCAGAGATTACTCAATTTATTCAGGTAATAACAAACCTTACATTGAAGTTTTATTAAGAAGAGTTGAGGATGGTCTTGTATCTAAACAGTTGTTTGATTTAGAAATAGGGGACAAAGTAATGGTTGGAGGTCCTTATGGTCACTTTAAACTTCTTGATAATGTAAAAAATAACCCACTATTATTTATAGCAACAGGTACAGGTATTTCGCCTTATAGAAGTTTTATCGAATCATATGAAAATCTAGATTTTCAAGTAATTCATGGAACAAGTTATCTAAATGAAGCTTATGAAAAAGAAGTTTATGGTGATAGATATTTTCACTGTGTATCGCGTGAAAAAAAAGGTGATTTTAACGGTAGAGTGACTGAATATATTAAAGATATAAGTTTTTCGCCTAACACGAATGCTTTTTTGTGCGGAAACTGTGATATGATTTATGACGTTTTTGATTTATTGCAAGAACGTGGACTACCGACTGGACAAATTCATACAGAAGTATATTTTTAATTCAGTATGAAATGCTGTGTTATAACTCTTGGTTGTCAAATGAATCAATCTGATTCAGAACGTATTAGTAGCGTTATTGAAAAAGTTGGTTTTACTATGACAAATATTGAAGAAGAAGCTGATTTAATTGGTGTAGTTGCATGTTCTGTCAGACAAAAAGCAATCGACAAAGTATATAGTAAAATTAACAAATGGAATTCGTGGAAAGAAAAAAGACCACTAGTTACATTCGTATCAGGTTGTATTTTACCAGCAGACGAGAAAAAATTTTTAAATCTATTCGATTTATTGTTTAGGATGAATCAATTAACAGATTTGCCCAACATGTTAAGTCATTGCGGAATAGTTACTGAGTATAGTATTAAAAAATCAACTCAATATACAAAAGAAGATAATCTAACTGATTTTTGGCAAGTAACACCAAACTATTCCAAAAAATTCGAAGCTTTTATACCTATTCAAAATGGATGCGATAAATTTTGCTCTTTTTGTGCTGTACCTTACACTCGAGGTAAAGAAGTTTCTAGATCAAGCCGTGATATTTTAGATGAAGTAAAACGATTAATTGATAATGATGTTAAATCTATCACTCTTCTCGGACAAAATGTAAATTCATATGGGAATGACAGACCAAATAATGAATTATCCTTTGCAAAATTATTAGATGAAATAGGAAAAATTGGGGAAGAATCAAGTAAGGATTTTTGGGTATATTTTACATCTCCTCATCCAAGAGATATGACAAGAGAGGTAATCGAAGTAATTTCATCATATAATTGTTTAGCTAAACAAATTCATTTACCTCTTCAAAGCGGAGATAATAAGCTTCTTAGAAAAATGAATAGAAATCATAATGTAGAAGACTATCTCAAAATAATTTCAGATATCAGAGAACTACTACCATCTGCAACTATTTTCACTGATCTAATAGTAGGATTCTGTGGCGAAACTGATGAACAAGTCACTAAAACAGCTGAAATAATGTTACAAGTAAAATTTAATATGGCTTATATTGCAAAATATTCTCCAAGAATTGGAGCTAGATCTGCTCGATGGGAAGATGATGTTACTCACGAACAAAAAAGTGAAAGATTATCAAGACTCACTGAGGTACTTAAAAGAACATCATTTCATTATAATGAAAATTTAGTTGGTAAGAAAATGAAGGTACTTATTGAGAGAGAAGATCCAAGATTGAATGGAGCTGTAGCCGCAAGAACTGAAGGTAAGTTACCAGTTAGAATAGAGAATGTATCAAAAAATCTTGTTGGTACCTTTAGAGAAATTGAAATTATTTCTGCATCTGATTTATCTTTGACAGGTTCAATTATATAAATGTTAAAATAAATCATCTATTTTTTTAGTAGATGATTTTTTAAATTCATTACAGCTATCCGTAGCCTGGATTTCTTTTTTGTGTATAGAGCAATATTGTGTAAATGGATTTA
>MDSZ01025360.1_pt1 | contig 12745 bp, 9 predicted proteins | sample 811201 | NCBI WGS metagenome assembly MDSZ01 (sample SAMN05326647, study PRJNA326480) | marine metagenome | isolation source: seawater | place: Indian Ocean: North | collected 2010
CGTTGTAATTTTGTTGCGGACAGGCCGCGGTGGAGGTCTATGCGATGATTTGCTGAACAAGGCTACAGACCATTATCAAAACACATAACCAACCCAGACCCAGAAATGCTTTCATGATCAGGTTTTGGTCGAAAAAATCCTCAATGAGATGCCACATGTTTAGTCCTATAACTCGAGGTTTTGGCTATGAAATTTGGCGCTTCCCACACCCCCAATAAAGCAAACGGGGTAATTGGAGCCTGGGATATGGTACTCGCAGCTGCGTATTGTTGACAGCACATCACGCAAAAGATTGTTCCAAGATTGCCACCTTGGTTAGACTTGGGTATGCCTGAATCCTTCGCGCGTATTCCCCATAATCTTCTCGAGAATTTCGAACGATCGTATGTTTTGACCCCCAACGAGCGTCTCGCGCGAGAACTTTCGAGTGCTTTCGATCACGCTATGATCGAAACTAAACGGCGAGCGTGGACAACGTTGAAATGCCAGAGTTTGAGCCGTTTCTGGCTAGAGCTTTATGCCATTTTAGAGGAGGCGGGGCTAACTTCCACTCGTTTACTGCCCGCTCATATCATCAACATGAGGTTTCAGCAGACTGCTCCAAAGGGACTAGAAAACCAGTGTCGTATTGCGGTCGAGGCATGGATGCTGACTCGCAGGTATGGCATCAACCTCGACAGCCCGCAAATGCATACCAGTCGAAGCGCCTATTTCAGTGGTTGGTGCAATAGAGCTCAGCAAGAAATCTCGAGTGCCGAAACCGTCGAGTCTGATTTGCCTGGATTGCTTTGCAAGCATATCGATGATCTTTTACCTCTGATCGAAGCCCCCCCTATGCTAATCGACATCGAGCACTTAGCGCCCGACGAAATTCGATTTTTCGAAGAACTCGATGAACGGCTGACGTCTGGCGTGGCGATGTATAGCAACCAAACCTGGCATTCGAGATTCGACGCTAATTTAGGTCTTACGCCCAAGCCCAAGATCAACTGGGCTGGAGCAAAGGACGCGGTCTACCACAGCTACGAAACGCAAGAGCAGGAACTTATGGCAGCTTCCCAGTGGTGTCGTCATATTCTTGAGGCCACTCCTAGCGCACGCATTGGCGTCGTGGTGCCCGATTTAGATACACAATATGATCGTGTACTGCGTCAGTTTTCTGCGGCCTTGTCCCCAGAGTCTGGGAGCAGTGCGCCAATCTTCGATATTTCCGGCGGCAACAGTCTTGTCCATCAGCCCGTATGGCGTCACGCCCGCATATTGCTCGATTGGATACAACAGCCCGCAGATCAAACCTCCCTTGCTCCGATGCTCAATTCCCCTTTTCTTTACTTGCCTTGGTGCAGCGATTTGAAGTCGAGCTGGCCAAAACAGGCTCGTCGACATCTACAGGTCACCGCATTTGCCCGGGTAGCTGATGCCCAGGCCCTGCTCAGTCTCGTGGCAGCACTACCCTCCCGAGCTCGACTGGATCGCTGGATAAAACACTTGCTCGATTTGCTGTCATCAGCCAAATGGCCGATGACCAAGGCACTGGGGTCGTTTCAATATCAGGCAACGAAACAAATCCAGGAAACACTTGCAACCCTGGCGCTTCAGACTGATGACACACTACTAACCTATGCAGAAGCGTTGAACATCATTGATTGGTCCCTTGATCAAACCTTCGCACCAAAGAGATTAGCCAGCAATATTCAAATCCTTGGATTGCTCGAATCTACTGGCCTGACATTTACCCACTTATGGGTGTGCGGCATGAGTGCCGAGCAGTTTCCCGGCAGAGCTAAGCTCTCATCATTCATTCCTCGGAGGACTGCCCTGGCACACGGCATGCCTAGAAGTTCTCAAACCCAGGAGCTGGCCTTTGCGGAGCGGATGCTTGATGGGTGGCTGCGGCGCAGTGAGCAAATATGCTTCAGCTTTGCTCAAAGCGATCAGGGTATGCCTATGGATCCGACAACTCTGCTAGCAGACATTTGTGATGTTACCCCCGGTAGCGAGGCCTTCACGCCATTTCAATTGAGCAATCGTCACCCGCATATGCAACCGAGCAGAACTGCTCTGATGGTGAGCCAAGATATTCATGGCTCCCCCGCCCCTGTAGGCCTCATCGCCGGTGGCAGCGGCAGACTAGAGACTCATGCAGCTTGTCCATTTATGGGTTTTGCGGTCTATCGTTTGGGATTGCAACAACCTTTGGATGCTCGAGACTTACTAGACGCCAGGGAGCGCGGTTCTTTACTCCACTGGATTTTGGAGAAGGTTTATTCTCTTGCTCCGAATTCAGATCAGGTAAAGGCCTTGGCTGAAGATTCCCTAGAATCGATCTGTGGGGAAGCGTTGAAGCGGCACGGCAAATTGCCAAAGCCTTTCGCGGAGAGTGAGAAGATCAGGCTGATAAAACTTATTAGAGGCTGGTTGGCGATTGAGGCGGATCGGGATACTTTTGACGTCATAGAAACCGAGCATCGTCACACCGTTAATCTTGGGGATTGGCAACTGCAGCTACGCATTGACCGCCTCGACAAAGTAGGCAATGACCTCGTCGTCATAGACTACAAGTCTGGAAACACGTCGACCGCAGCGGCACTTAGCAAACCGATGACTGCACCACAACTGCCCCTATACAGTCTTATCCGCGATGACATTGCCGGTGTCTACTACGCGCAACTAAAACATGATGATCAAAAAATTATCGGGGTGGGTGACAAGAATCCTCAGTTGGGCGCAACGAAGCACCGGCAGATGAAAACCACTGAGCCTGACAACAGGTGGGCAGCCCAACGCATGGAATGGCGAAGCGAACTGATGAACTTGGCCGCCCAAATTGGAGCTGGAGACGCTCGGGTCGATCCAAAGCCCAACGCCTGCCGATACTGTCATCTCAAATCGTTGTGCCGTGTGGATGAGAAACGCCAAATGGCGGCAGCACTGTGACGAAGGCAACAACGGCTTCTCCAGATCAAGCCGACCGCGACCGTGCACTGCAGACAAATGGATCTTTCATTGTACAGGCACCTGCTGGATCTGGGAAAACATCACTGCTAGTAGAGCGTTACCTGAGATTACTCGCTCAAGTAACACAACCCGAGGAAATTCTCGCAATTACCTTCACCCGTGCAGCGGCAGCAGAAATGAAGCAGCGTGTGCTCCTAGAACTGAAGAAGGACACGTCATTGACCCATGTGATCAGAGCTAAGGATCGGTCGCTGAACTGGCGCCTTAGCCAAAATCCCCAGCGCATGAAGATTCAAACCATCGACAGTTTCGCGACGGAAATTGCCACGCAGATTCCTGGCACCCAAAGCGCCGAGGGCATGCGCATCGAGGAGCAGCCCGCACCCCTCTATCTTCAGGCGGCTCAAAATACCCTTGGCCGGTTGTTTTCCGATGACCCAAGTGGGCTGTTTGTTACGGAGTTTTTGGCGGCCCTGGACAACAACGCTAACACCGCGGAACGGGTGCTCACTGCGATGCTGGCCAAGCGGGATCAGTGGCTGGATGTCACCGGGTTAATAACCTCGCTGGCTCTGAGTGACTACGCAGCAATAAAACAGACGATGATCCGCGCGGTAAGCGATCTGCGTCGCGAGATTTTATCGGCTGTCTCTGCGGCTCTAACGCCTAGCGACCATGAAATGATTCATACCCTGGCGCGGGAGACCGACAAACAAGCAAGCCTTGAAGCTTTGTTGCCACTCATTTTGACCCAAACCGGCAGCATCAGAAAAACCGTTGATCGTCGACAGAGTAAGGCGTTTACCGACAGCGCGCTCAAGGCCCAGACAGTCGACTGGCTTGAAGAATTGCGCGAACGAAATTTGGAGGGTTTGCTACACACTTGCGCGATGTTACCTCAAATCGATGAGGATTCCGATAAAGTCGTCGCCACCGGTGTGACCCTGGCGCTCGCCGCGTCTGAACTCGAAACACTTTTACGTAAACGCCAGATCATAGATTTCACAGGCATGCTAATGCGTGCAAGTCAGGGTCTGAGAGATGAAGAAGGACCAACCGAGTTGGCTCTTTATTGGGACTACAAGATCAAGCATCTACTCGTTGATGAATTTCAGGACACCTCGCACTCCCAATATCGATTTTTTTGTTTACTCACCGATGGGTGGAGCGCGGAAGAGGGCAATACTTTTTTTGCTGTTGGTGACCCGATGCAATCGATTTATCGCTTTCGCGATGCAGACGTATCGATCTTCGGCCGGTGTTGGGAAGACGGCCTACCGAACGTGAGTCTTGAACCCATTCGGCTGAGGGCCAATTTTCGCTCCAGTCACGAGCTTGTTGATTGGAACAATGATCTATTTAGACGGCTATTCCCTCAAAGCGCCCTTCCAAAACTTGGGGCCATACCCTTCTCCCCAGCGGTTGCGCAAAAAACCGAGTCCGACGCCATGGACAATACAACTGTCGTACAACTTAATGCATTCACAAACGAACGGCTCGAGGCCGAGGCGATTGCCAATCATGTGTCGGCATTGCTCATGCGGCATCACGCAGAAGAGAAGTTTCGTATCGGCATCTTATGCAGAGCACGCACACACCTGCCGAGCATACTTAGAGCGCTGCAGGCTGCGAACATTGCCTATACCAGCACCGACATCGACGCGCTTTCCGAGTCACCTGTTGTCACTGACCTGATCAGCTTACACAAACTTCTGCTGCGTCCAGCAGAGCAGTTAGCTTGGCATGTCATATTGCGCAGCCCAATGATTGGTCTATCGCTAAACGATCTCGAGCACTTTGCAGACGCGCCGGACCTTGAGGCTTTCACGCTGCAGCAAGCTGAAATCGACCCTGCGGTGGAGCGCTTTGCAAACGCACTGTCATGGGCCAGACCCAAATTGTACGAGCTGCCCATAACTGAGGTTATTGAGGGTTGCTGGATGAGACTCGGCGGTGTTGACGCCTATCCACAATCGAGCATGTCGCAAGCCCAGCGCTGGTTCGATCTGCTTGAATCCATGGGAGAGGGTGCCTTGGATCCGGATGCCGTGCAGGCGAAGGCAAAAAATCTTTATGCACAGGACATGAGTCAATCGCCTGTTCAGGTTATGACCATCCATAAATCCAAGGGACTCGAATTCACCCACGTCATCTTGCCGAATCTCGGACGTCAGTCTCGATCAGAAGAGACTGACATCATGCTGTGGCGGCCTAGCAATGATGACCTGCTAATTGGCATCAAAAACGACTCAGTACATAACTGGCTTGCCTTCGAAGAGAAAAACCGACGAGAAAATGAGACCAAGCGATTGCTCTATGTTGCGTGTACTCGGGCGGAACGCAGTCTTTGGCTCAGCACCGCATCCCATAGCCAGCGCCCACAGGGTTTGGCCAAGTACTTGCCGCCGATGGCTGGCGAGTTTAATTCCCCCGAAAAAGACGCGGAAAAACAACCACTCGTCCCTCCAGCTTTGCAGGGACATCTCGCCCGTTTACCCCCAAACTACCAATGGAACCCGGGAGACCGCGGCGACAACAAATATCCAAGCGAGGCCGCTGAAGAGTCGGATATCGAATCGGGCAAAGTAAGGCAGAGAATGACAGTCGAAACTGCTAGCGAAACAGTTGTTGATGAACGCCAAAATCGCTTCAGTCTGTCTGTGGGAAATTTAGTGCATCAGGCACTTGCCCACATTGCGCTTGGATATCGCAACGGTCGTGTATACGACATAGATGCGGTGAATGCTTACCTAGAACGGCACCTGCCCAGGCTCGACGCCTACCCTGATCAATGGCAGCAGGTTTTAGCGGTAGCACTTCAGCATATTGACAAAACGCTAAAAAACCCCACAGGACAATGGTTACTTAAGGCGCATGCCCACAGTCGGGTCGAGTGGCCGATAACGATAGCAATGGACGGAGTGGCAACACGGTTTGTGATGGACCGAGTATTTTTCTACCGAGACTCTTGGTGGATCGTTGACTACAAAACTGCCGAACCAAATCCAAATCAGGCGGTTGCTGACTTTGTTTCTCAAGAGGTGAGCCGCTATCGCGGCCAGCTGGATCAATACAGCAGTGCTCTGTCTCTCCTTCTTAGTGACCGACCCGAAAATTTTGAAAGTTCAGCAATGTCTACATCACCAATAAAGACAGCGCTCTACTTTACTGGGTTGCCCCTACTAAAAGCGCTACCCACCCGACTTGAATGATTGCTTTTCAAGTCCGGGCGTTTACCATGCGGCCTGCACGAATCAAGGAGTTATCTGTGCAAACAGAATATGCGCAACTCGACAATCTTAATGTAGAGCAACAAGAGGTTCTAATAACCCCTACCCAGTTGAAGCTAAAGCTGCCGGTAAATGAAAACGTCAGGTCGGCAGTTAACGACTATCGCCAGACGGTGCGAAATATTTTGGATCATCATGATCCCAGGATGCTGGTAGTTGTTGGCCCATGCTCCATACATGATGTCGAAGCCGCAAAGGAATATGCAGAACGCTTGAAGAAGTTATCGGACGAAGTTGCGGATCATATTTTTATCGTGATGCGCGCTTACTTCGAAAAGCCCCGAAGCACCGTTGGCTGGAAAGGACTTATCAACGACCCCTTCCTCGACGATAGCTTTAGAGTGGCCCAAGGGTTGGAGATCGGCCGTCAACTGCTGCTGGATCTATCAGAAATGGGACTGCCTCTGGCAACTGAAGCCTTGGACCCCATCACGCCCCAGTACCTGCAGGATCTCATATCTTGGTCTGCGATCGGCGCTCGCACGACCGAATCTCAGACGCATCGCGAAATGGCCTCGGGACTCAGCTGCCCGGTCGGCTTTAAAAACGGTACGGATGGCTCACTCAGTGTAGCGATCAACGCACTCCAGTCAGTAGCGAATCCTCATCGATTTTTAGGGATTAGCGCTGAGGGACAGGTGAGTGTGATCCACACCAAGGGCAATGCGCATGCGCACATTGTTTTGCGTGGCGGCAGCAACGGGCCTAATTATTCTCCAGAGCATATTGCCAGCTGTGAGGACGATTTAGCGAGGTTAAGCCTCACGCAATCGATCATGATCGACTGCTCTCACGCTAATTCAAATAAGGACCATCGTCAGCAGCGCAACGTCGTTGACTCGGTACGTAGGCAGCTCTCCGCGGGCAACCACTCCATTATTGGACTGATGATTGAAAGCCATATCCACGCGGGCAATCAAAACATCAACAACACCGGTGGTTTGAACTATGGTGTTTCAATTACCGATGCGTGCATCGATTGGCAAGAGACCGAGGACCTCCTGAGAGAACTCGCCAAAACCATCTCCGAGCGAGGCCCTTAAACCAATTTTGGGCCGCATCAGCTTAAGAAACCGCTGAGCACTACTTCCCTAAGAATAGTACGCGTTCTCCGTAATTGTGTGATCGGTCATATCCTTAACTGCAGAGAGTTCTGGTACACGCTCTAAAAGCGTTGTTTCTACGCTACCCTTCAGCGTTAAGTCCACCGCTGAACATCCCTGACAACCACCTCCAAACTGCAGCACTGCCTCGCCCGATTCGGTTATCTCAACCAGCGAAACGACGCCTCCATGTGCTGCCAAGCCCGGATTAATCTCGTTATAAAGTACATAATTGACCCGGTCCTCTAACGGAGCGTCTGGGCCGACTTTGGGGACACGGGAGTTGGGAGCCTTGATCGTCAGCTGCCCTCCCATCTGGTCTTCTTGATAATCTACCTCCGCATCTTCAAGATAGGGTTCACTCCGGCCTTCGAACCACGCTCGGAACCCATCGTACTCCACCGCAATATCCCCCTCCTGCTCTTCACCAGGCCGACAGTAAGCGATGCAAGTTTCTGCCTGGGGGGTGCCCGGCTGGGCTACAAAAATACGAATACTCACCCCTTCGTCTTCTTGCTTAGCGAGCAGCCCCTGCAGGTACGTTTGTGCGCTTGCGGAAATTTCGATCATCAAACACCCTTTATTAGCGAGATCGCGTTTTGCCAGTGTTATTGTACATCGGGGGCGCGTACAGAAAAGACGAGGCCCTATCCTTTGTCTCGACGCGAATCAGACAGAATCAGCCGCCTGGGACGTTCGATATGAAGGAATTTCAAGAGGCGCTTTCGGCGGCTGATCTGTTTATTTATCACCGACGACCGAGAGGAAATACTCCTTGATTTTCCCAACGACGACTTGAATCAAATCATAGTAAAGGCTTTAACTGACGGTTTCGGTGAGGGCTTCGCTAAAAATCCGCACTGTAAAATAAGCCCACACTACTATGGCCGCGCAAGCCCAGAAGAACTCGAAATCGACGCACTCGCCAGGGAGTGTTATGGGGGAATTCGGCCCGCGCCGATTTATCCGGCTTGTCCTGAATAAATTGAACAAGAGGCCTCGTTTTTATTGGTTGACGCTACCGGTCCTGCAGGGATCGGACTCAACGAAACCTACGCCGTAAATCCCGCCACGTCCGTGAGCAGCTTGTATTTTTTTGCACCCAGATGCTCAGTGTTTTGGGGTTTTCAGGATCGATGAGGATCAGTTAACAGCCACCTCTAAACGCGAAGGAATCGCGTGCGAGTCGCAAGACAGCGTCCGCGGCTAGTCTTTCCCAGTCAATAGCAAACACCACCCGCTTTGGCCCGAAGAACGTCAACGATGATTATCCACCGCAAGATCGCTATAAATCGAAAGACCAACCTGAAATATAAAAAACACAAAATGCCACTGCAGCCGTGAAAATCACAAGTATTGCCACGGCGTCGGCTTTTGAGTCTTCTCTTCGCATTTTTACGGGTGCGTCCGTTTTTTCTTCGGAACCGTCTGGACCATCTTGGCTTTCCTCGTATCCATCGCTCATATGTCCCCCAATGAGATATTGATTCCGGGATTAACCTGCGGTCTGTCAATTATATGCGCAACTGCACTTAGCACAAGCATCTCTCTACTAGCCGCAAAATCCGATGCTTTTTTCGGGCTTCTACTAACTTACCAAAAACTTATTTCGTTAGAACAAAACATGCTGACAGACAGACAGACCGCCTAAGTTATAATGACGGCGCCGAAGCGCTCGGCCATGAGGAGTAAGCAGCACATGTATCAATACAACGAGTTTGATCGAAATTTTATTAACCAGCGTGTTGCCCACTACCGAGATCAAACCGAGCGTTACCTGCGAGGCGACCTATCCGAAGATGAGTTCCTGCAGCTGCGCCTGCGTAACGGGCTGTATGTCCAACGCCTGGCGCCAATGCTGCGGGTAGCGATCCCTTATGGCACCCTGTCCAGCCAGCAGCTGAGGGCATTAGCGTCAATCTCTAATGATTTTGATCGCGGTTATGGACACCTAAGTACTCGTCAGAACATGCAGTTCAACTGGCCCGCGCTTGAAGACGTGCCTGATATCCTGCAGGCCCTAGCCGACGTTGATATGCACGCTATTCAAACCAGCGGTAGCTGCATACGCAACGTCACCACGGACCAGTTTGCCGGCGCTGCCGCAGACGAGGAAATTGACCCACGACCATATTGTGAACTATTGCGGCAATGGTCCACCTCGCACCCAGAGTTCGAGTGGCTGCCAAGAAAGTTCAAAATAGCGGTAACTGGCGCCACCTTTGATCGAGCAGCCATCGGTGTTCACGATATCGGCATACGCGTCAATGGCAGCAGCGAGCAGCCAGAGAATGCGCTCGTTGATATTTATGCCGGGGGAGGCTTAGGCCGCACGCCAGTGCTCGGTGCCTTGATTCGAGAGCAACTGCCAGTCAAGCATCTGCTGACGTATACCGAGGCGATAATGCGGGTTTATAACCGCTACGGCCGTCGGGACAATAAGTACAAAGCACGAATCAAAATACTGTTGCGTGCATTAACAGTTGAGAGGTTTAAGGCTAAGGTTGAAGAGGAATGGGCCGCGATCAATCACGAGCAAGGTGCCATGCCTGCCGCTGAACTGAGCCGATTAAGTGCTTTTTTCGCACCACCGAGCTTTGCCGAGTTAGACAATGCGGGCGAGCTTTTGGGCACTCAGCGCCTTGAAAATCCAGCCTTCAACCGGTGGATGAAGCACAATGTTCATCCGCATCGAGTGAGTGGCTACTCGGTGGTTACGCTATCAACAAAGGTCACGGGCATACCGCCCGGTGATGTGAGCTCGGATCAGATGGACGCCGTTGCGTCCTGGGCAGACTCCTATGGCTTTGGTGAAATTCGCATCAGTCATGAACAAAATTTTGTTCTACCGCATATTCTCCAGGACAAGCTCTACGAGCTATGGCAACAGGCGGATGCCATTGGCCTGGGCCATTTCAACGCGGGACTCATCAGCGACATGATTTGCTGCCCGGGTGGCGACTATTGTTCCCTCGCCAACGCAAAATCACTGCCGGTTGCCGAAGCGATTCAACGTCGCTTTGCCGATTACGACTACCAGTATGATCTCGGAAGTTTAGATCTCAACATCTCTGGCTGCATGAATGCCTGTGGCCATCATCACGTCGGGCATATCGGCATTCTTGGTGTGGATAAAAAGGGACAGGAGTTTTATCAGATCTCACTGGGCGGTCATGCCGGGCACTCGGGTATAGCCCCACGGCTTGGCCAAATAATCGGGCCATCCGTCGCTAGGGAAGACGTCTGCGATGTGATAGAGAAAGTCATTCAGGTCTATTTGGGGATGCGTTTCGAGGGCGAGACCTTCCTGAGCTGCTTCAATCGAATCGGCATACTCCCCTTTAAACAAAGTATTTATGCCAAGGCTGCTTAAAAAAATCCACGGCGACTGGCAAATTTGCGATGTTGCTGAAACCCCATGGATGGCTCTAGAAGAATGGCGAGCTGGAAACGCGCTCGAGGTCAGGGTTGATGCTGAACCTTCACCGGAGTGGATCGAAGCTTCTTCGATAGCGATTAAATTCCCTGCCATGACGGATGGGCGAGGCCTATCGTTAGCAGTCCTGATCAGAAAGCGACTTGGCTATAGAGGTGAGTTGATCGCGCGAGGGAGTGTCCATCAGGATATTGTGCATTTTTTGGCTCGCTGTGGCTTTGATGTCATCGAACTACCCGATGAAGAGCGCCTCGAGACCGCTCTGAAATGGATCGATCCGCACACGGGCTATTATCAGCCTTCAGTCATCAGCAGCGAATCTCCACTGACTAGCGCCAATTGACATACGGGACGACTACTCGGTTGGGCAGGGGGTTCGCCAACGAGTGCTCATCGCTCAACAAGATTGGCGCCTCTGCTAGGCTATTGTCATGAACGATACCGATATCTTGCAGTCTTTCTTTCTGATATTCGGCGGTGCCGCCGTTATAGCGACAACGGCACTGTACCTTCGTCAGCCCATGCTAGTTGCCTACATTGCTCTTGGGGCCCTCGCTGGACCCTTTGGGTTAGCGCTTATGGATGACACAGCGCTTCTTTCTGGTATCGCAGAGATCGGCATCATTTTTCTGCTTTTTCTCGTCGGATTAGATCTACCAATACATAAGTTAAAAAATATGTTGGGAGAGTCCCTGTTAACAGCCCTCGGCACTACCGCGGTATTTTTTTCAGCCGGCGCTGGCGTCATGCTGGTCTTCGGCTACACGGTTATCGAGGCGCTGATTGTTGGTATTGCCATGACGTTTTCGAGCACGATTCTTGGCATAAAACTGTTGCCAACCACGGTGCTTCACCACCGTCATATCGGTGAAATCGTCATAAGCTTGCTACTGGTGCAAGACTTATTAGCAATCGTTGCGTTACTTTTCGTAGGGTTCATGGGGAACCCCACAGAGCACCACAATATTGCAATGATCGGTTTGGCAGTCGGGTTGCCCGCGCTTATCGTAGGCGCTTTGCTCGTCGTCAGGTTTGTGCTTTTACCCTTGTTGGAGAAATTCGACGAGTTCCACGAGTACGTTTTCTTGCTGGCAATCGGATGGTGTTTAACCATCGCCCAGCTCGCCCATAGTCTAGGTTTGTCATACGAGGTTGGCGGTTTTATTGCCGGGGTCAGTTTAGCCACAAGTCCCATTGCCCAGTACATCGCCACCCACTTAAAGCCGCTGCGAGATTTCTTCCTCGTCATGTTTTTTTTCACAGTAGGGGCGTCAATTGACTTGAGCTTGCTGCAGGGTGTCTGGCTGCCAATTTCAGTACTGTCTATCACCGTGCTGCTGGTCAAACCTTTAACTTTTACTCGGTTGCTGCATATGCAGGGAGAAAGTCTGTCGAATGCCAAAGAAGTTGGTCTGAGGCTTGGTCAAGCCTCAGAGTTCTCTCTCTTAGTGAGCTATGTCGCTATTCACGCCTCGCTGTTGTCTATGGAGAGCGCGGTCATACTGCAGGCTGCTACTGTGCTAACGCTACTGATCAACAGCTACCTCGTCGTCTCCCGCTATCCCAATCCCATTGCCGCAAATCCAGCGCTGCGACGTGACTAAAGCTGAGGCGTAACTAAAGCTGCGGCAAGCATCGGCGATCTTTCGCTAAAACTGCCTAAACGATTCTTAGAGATGTACGACGCCTCGGCCGACCATATTACCTGCGAGGATGCGATCGACAGCGTCGGATAAGGTCTCCAACGACAGCGCCTCTTCGAGGTCAGACAGATCCATCAGCCAGTCTGTTGCAAGACGCTGCCAAATCTCTGCTTTTTGCTCGATTGGTAGTTGAACTGAGTCAATTCCAAGCAGGTTCACGTGACGCAAGATGAACGGCAGAACTGAGGCTCCGAACGTTGGCGCCGCAACGAGGCCGCAGGCAGCCAAGCTGCATCCATAGCGCAGGCTCTTGAC
>MDSZ01099253.1_pt1 | contig 12745 bp, 2 predicted proteins | sample 811201 | NCBI WGS metagenome assembly MDSZ01 (sample SAMN05326647, study PRJNA326480) | marine metagenome | isolation source: seawater | place: Indian Ocean: North | collected 2010
AATTTTAAGAGATTTGAAATAATTACTTCTTTCACTTATTCCACTTATTATAGGTGTTCTACTATAATATGGCCATGGAATAGTTACAAAATCAGGACCACCTAACTCTGAAAAGTCTTCTAAAAATGGGTCAGATGTATTTAAATTTATTTTGATATCGATTTGTTTCCATCTTATTGGTTGAATTAATTTTTCTTCAGTAGGATGTTTAACATATGAAAATATTATTGCTTTAATTGAATAAAGTCCTGGATCATTATATTGATGAAATAATTCACCATAAGGACTCCCTTCTTCATTCAATCTAACATCTTGCCACTGATATAATCCTTGATTATTAAAGTTATTATGTGAAAATCTATCCATGTCTTTAATCTCTTGTATAATATCATCCCATTCATCACTGAACATATCTTCTTCTTCAGTTCTTGGGTCTCCCCACCTAACCACAGCAAATTTATAACCTATCTCTTTTTCACAAGTATTATCGGTATTAATGCTACCATTCCATTTCTCCCCTTCTAATACCTCAGGACTAAAATCAGTAACAGATTTTGCTATATCAAAGGACAAATAAATTACATTTGGTGCAGAAGACTCTTCATATGCTTGACTGTTAGGGAAATAATATCTTTGTAAAGATCTTTCAGCTTCATCTCTACCAATTGTATAAATCCAACTTAAAGGTCTAAAATCATCTATACAATCTTGAGTGAAATTTCTAAAATTTTCATCTGGTAATGATTCTGAAAATTTATATTGTTCCATACTAGCATAATCTACAGCCGATATTGGGTTAAACCCATAATAAAAATTACTTACCATTTCTGATTCTTCAAAAGAACCTTCATTTGGAATCCATATTGGCCATCCTATTTGGGATGTCAAGTCATCATCATCTACAGGATATCTAACAGCACCTGCATTTTCTACATCCCAATCATCTATATCATCTTTAAAATCATAACCCTCTATTGAAGGTGCAGTTAAAGTAATTGTTAATCCATCTAATTCCCACCCAGCACTTTGCTTATCGTCTCTAGGATCCCACCAAGCATCTCCTTCTGTACCTGAACCATGATTATCTTGGAATGTGAGTGGCATTTCAAGTCTAGGTAAAGAAAAAACTTTATTATCATTACTATCATAATAACCAGGAATTTCACTTTGATTAAATCCTTGATCCCACACTAATTTAATTTCTTGAATATCATTATATAAAATTAAATCTTTAAAATATGATTTTGGTATTTTAAAAATTTGATAAGATCTATTTAGGTTATCGTAATTATCATATCCTAAACCAAATCCTTCATCAGCTCTACAACCAAATCTAAAAATAAGAATATAATTTTCACTAACATTACTATTTTTATTACTTTCTTCACTAAAATCCATCATACTAGTGTTTATTTCATTAGTTGCAGAAAATTCACCTGGCCAAGTTCCAGAAGCAGGAAATGGTTCTCCTTGATTCATATCATATGGTAAATTCTTTAAATGTAAATCTAAATTCCAAGCACCATAATCACTACCAATACTGCTATTGGCATTAGGAAAACCCCAAGTATGATAAACCATTCTTGAAGTTACTCTTTCGTCTTCATCCGTAAATGGTTCTTCATCTACAGATTCGGGTGGAGCTCCACTTCCACCTAAATATTCAATAATGTCATTACCATTTTGTATATTTGATAAAATATTTTCTGTATCAGCGTTTTCATCTAAAAGATAAATTCCAAGTTGATTTCTTTCGTTATTATCATTTCTTCTATTATTTACATAAAAAGAATCTATTCTAATACCCATCCCAAAATATTGCCAGAATTTTTGATTATAAAATTGTCTATTAGTATCTTCATCAATAGAATTAGCTTCATTTTCTTGATAAACTAAAGAATATAAATCATCAGTGCTTAAATAGGTATCACCTATACCAGGATAAATGTATTCAAAAAACTCTGATGTGCCATCATAAAAATATTGACCATAGTTTCCATTTTCAGGTTTATTTGGCCAAATAATAGAATTTATTGTTTTTTGTTCATTAGCCATTTATTTAATAAGCCTTTCCATCTTTATCTTTACCAATTGTAGTTTTAAATTTTCCTTTAATACTGATAGGTGTTCTGTTATTATCATAGTCTAATTTATAATCTGATATTAACATTCCAAAATTATTATTTCCACTAAAATCACTTAAGGAATCTTTACTGCTAACATTCGAAAAGTCTAAATCAGTTATTATTTTTTCCTCACCTAAACCAATTAAATTAGTTTCATTTGTATTATTAGTTACTGATGCTGTTTTATCATCTTCATTCCAATTTCTACCTGGAGAACCAAATGGTCTATTACTCATACTTCCAGTTATAACATTAGGATATTCACCAAATGTAGGAATATGTCCTTGTAAAATGTTACTTTGATTAAAAGTACCTACTTTATTTAATTTTGGCAATACAGGATAATACGGATATACAACTTTCTCAGATGAAATAATTGGAGATGAACAATCTCCTTCTTCAGGACATTGTTCTTCATTCATATAAATATTACCATTCAAATAAGAAAACCATTCCTGTGAAGAAGTTTCATCAACAACTACATTTTTAATAATACCATTTATATCATAATCAAAAAATGGCAACAATGTAATTATTTTATTATTAACAACTATATTATAATAATCTCCATTTTCTATTTTATTGAAAGTTTCACTACAATCTTCACCTATTAAATATAAACAAGTGTTGTTAGATCCGTGAACATTAATTATATTATCCTCTCCTCCAAAATAACTATAAAAAGATTCTAAATCTTGTAAATTATTTAAATCCAAAGTTGGTAGATTCCAATAGATAGTATTATCTGTCCTAATAATAGATGCTGTATCTTGAAAAGTATCTGATTGTTCACCTAAAGGTCCAAAGCCAATATAATCTATTTCAAACCATCCCTTTGTCCCATCAAAACGAGTTAATATAGCATTACAAGAACCATCTTCAACTGATTCAGGATAAAACCAACAAGGATAACCAGAATATTCTCCACTATTAATTATTGCGGAAATAGAACCATTAGTAAAATCTATTATTCCTCTAAATTCTGTTCCTGAACCATACTCTAATACAAATTCTCCACTATCAAAGTTTAAAGTATAAGAACCTTCAGAACCACCTAATGTTAATGCATCACCATCAACTGAATTATCACTTGTAAATCCAGATGTTTCTGCTAAAGTAACTGAACTTCTTCTCGTATAACTATCAGGAATACCAGTCACATATCTATAAAACATATCAAAAGTCTGTGGTATTGTTAAGGAAACAACATATTCATCATTAATACAATATTCATTCTCTTCAGCATAACTACACAATGAAAAACCATTTAATGTTTTATGACCATCTTGTGTTAAAATATATTCAACGGATATTCCCTCCCTATCATCTAAAGCATAAGTGTTTGGTATTATTTTTTTCCAATATCTAGGTGATGAAGGATTTCCGGCATCAAGTTCTTCTTTTACTGTGTCGTCTAATGTTCTATCTAATACATTTACAAACTGAGAATCTTGGATTTCATAAACTCTTTTACTAGCAGCATTGAATAAATCATCATGTGTTATTGTTGGAATTTCAAAATCCGGTATTATACCTTCATTTTTATAGTGTTGATTAACAGAATTAATAAATTGTGTTACTTTTTTTAACTGGATGTATCCACCATCAGTCATTTCATTATAGGTATCAAAGTCTCTATATATTCTACTAAATTCTAATTGTATAGCATCAAGATTTCCTAACCAACTTCTTTCTCCAGCATACAAATAATCAGCGCTTTCTACAAAATCATCATCTAATGGTGGTTCGGAATCGCCTGTATCTGAAATTATATCTTCATTGTCGTCTCGTGTAATGTAATTTGTAATTGTTGGTCTTTTTCTAGCAGTAAAATATCTATGTATGGTTACACCACCTACCGGCATTTCATAACCATTTATATCTTCAACTGCTCCAAATAAATCAACCCAAAAACAATCAGGTAAAGTTTCACAAGTATTTTTATCGGTTGTAGTCACACCATCATCTCCAGCCCAACCCCAATGATTTGGTGGATCAAATAAAGCGACATCCCAAGTATCACAACTACAATGTGATTGTGGCCAATCTGAATCATCATATCCTATCCAATAATTACCTTGTCCCAATTCTGGAATATTTTCAGGTGAAGTAAAAGTATCATACAATAAAGGAAGTAATTCTTGTTTTCCCCATTCTGTTTTTAAAGAAGGAGCATATGTTTCTGGATCTTCTAAAACATCATTTAAACTATAATTAGGATATGATGTATCACCCCAAGCGCCAGCATCAACATTAGGAGGAATATTTCTTTCACCTCTTAAACCAATGTCTACAGCAAAATATCTATTAGTATTAGCTCCATGAAAATCAATAACCAATTTAATTTCAGGATGTAATTCTAAATATTCTTTTAATGCTTTTTTATATGGTATTAATTCTCCTTCATGTCCCTCAAATGCTGGAGTACAATATTCTTCATTACCCACACATTCAGGTATATAATGGTAAAAATTAGGATCATCAGCCCTATATTTAGCAACTATAACATGCGCTTTAGTTAATTCTCCTAATGCTATGGCAATAGCACCTGTATTATCATCGCTCCCATGAATAGCATTTATTGTATTTCTAAAAGATTGACATCCATGAGGAGCTGATATTAAAACTGAACCCTCACCAGGTATTAAATCATATGATTCTTCCAATGGTTCATTTCTGAATCCTAACATATCTTCCATAGATAATTTGCCAGTTAAAAATAATTTAGTTTGAGCTATATCGGAATTACCAAAATAATCACCCAATTCACCATATAAATCTTTATATTCTCCTTTATATATTTTATTATCGTCATTTATACTTTCATCTGGATTAAAATCAGAACCATAGGCTCCAAGAGATAAATCATGAACCTCTTGATTATATTTTATTAATTCTTCTGTAATTTTATTTTCATCTAATTGTGTTAAAGCATATTCTGATTTTAATTGGTCTTTATAAAATTTAAATTGTAAATTTCTAATTAAAAAGTCATCATCTATCCAACCCACTTCTCTTTTCAATCCTTTATAATAAAGACTATTTCGAGAAACCCCACCTACTATAGGTGATGTAAAGTCATATGGTAGAAATGTGTAATCATCACCACCCAATAATCTAAATTCATCTTCGTAACCTATTCTTTTATTTATTTTTATTGTTAATTCAAATTTATGAAAATATCTAACTTCAAATTCATCTTCAAACTCATATAGTTCATAAAAAGCTGTTCCTTGTCCACTATCCACTAATTCATCATTTAAAGCATTACAATATTCTTCTGTTACATCATATAAATAATAACCATCAGTTAACACAGGATCTACATAACACACTCCCATTGTATCTTCAACATCACCTCTATATCTAAACATAAAACCAGTTATTGTATAAATACCACTTTCTTCATATCCATGATTGATTGGAGATCCACATCTATGTGGATTTGTTGTAAAATCAATAGGTGTTCCATCACCATAATCAAGAAATGCAATATAGTATGAATTTATTCCATAATTTTCAGATGCTAAATCTTCGTGGAAAGTTTTATTTTCAAATATATCACCTCGTTCTCTTGGATAAAAATAAAATTGTACTTCTGTTGGACCAGAATTAATATCATATTCATTTGGATTTATTTCTTTATCCCAATATCTAAGTATAGGAGCATCAAGGTCGTTTCTAAAACTTGAAGATGTTCTTACATCAACATCAGGAGTAAAATGTATTTGAGGATTAGCAACTTGATTTTCACCATCATAGTTATTACACACTTCACCATCCCAATAACAATATGGGTCACTATTACATTCTTGCACAACAGCTGTTTTTAAACATATACCATTATCAGGACAATCATTATTAGATTCACATTGTCCACCTGTTGTACACCCATCCCAATTGCCAACTATTTCGTGTTTTCTAGCACAATCTAAATAACATCCAAAATTATCATCACTTCTTAATGGTTTCAAACCTGTATCTGTTGCTTCACTCTCACATTGAAAATTATTATTAACCTCTGCTAACGCCTCTCCCCAATTTTTATAATAATTTATTTCATCCCAATAATATAATCCCAATCTTTTTCTTTCATCTAAATCTAAATTATTTACATTAATTTCTGAATTGAAAAAATCTGAATTTATTTCATCACAAGTTTCTAAAGATATATCAAAACAGGGTTGTTCATCACCAGTATTATCTATACCACTTGGTAAATGTAATCCTTGATATGGTAAATAAAGATTAGGAACTGAAGGATATACATCAACAACTCGGTTAACATCAAAAATGATTTTTTTATATCTGTAATTATCATACTCATCTACAGCTTCAGTTAAAAACATATATCTTCCATTTTGTTGGAATAAATAATCTTCATATGCTATACAATCGATACACATTCCTTGTGGGTCATCTAATGGGTCCGGTGTTGTAAATTCATCCCATTGAGTAAGTGGTATCGCATTATTACATCTTCTATCATTATCATCACATTGAAAAACTTTGAATCTATATTTTCCAATTACAGCTTCATAGTTAAATTCGTTTTTAAAATGTGTCGATGGTGTTATAATAAAAATAAATTCATTTGAATATAATCCTAATAAATTTGAAATATAAGAAAGTAAAACTATACCATCTGGCGCATTCAATCCTGATTCCCATTCGGTTTCGGACTTTCCAGGAAATGTAATTCCATTATTATGTGAATTATCTACACAAAATTCTTCTTCAAAATCTTCAGCACATTCATCACTTAAATTAATAAAAACTTTAAATGGATGATGAATTTCAGTTCCTTCTTGTTGTGAGCCTGGATCAGTAATGTGGAGAGTTAATCCAATTTGTCCATAAAAACCATATACAGGAGACAATTCTATTACAGGTCCTATTATATTCCAAGTAAGATATTTATCAAAACCTTTTTCTATATCCGCTGCATTCATTTCTAAAGAAACTTGATAATTAAATTCGGGGTCACTTAAATTACCACCATGTATTGCACTTAAATCTATAGTTCTTATAGGATAATCGTTACCATCATCTGTTGATAAAGTAAGTATGGTTTCATCAGCAGAACAATAACAATCATCACCACAAACACAACCACCAGCACCACAACATAAATAATCATGAAAATTATCTAAATTAAAATCAAAGGGATCTTCAATGGGATTAATAATTAATTTTACTTTTACAGAATGTCGAGTACTACCACCAGTACCACCATTTCTAACTTCAAAATTAATAGGTATTTCACCATTTAAATTTGGCGCTGGTACAAAATTAGTTGTAAGTTTTTCAATTGTTCCTAAAAAATTAAATATATTATTAGTAGTATCATAAAAATATAAACAAGATAAATCATCACCTTCAAAACAATGTTCATTATCATCATCTACAAATGAGTAAGAACCATCATCTGTTATTTCTTGATTATTATCTAAATACCAATACATTTGACCTAATGAATCTGGATTATATGGATTATAAACCCAACCAAGATTATGTAAATATTCACTAATTCTAACCGATGTATCTTCGTTAATTTCAATTGAAAACCTTGTATTTTCATAGACATTTGTATCATTATCAGGAACTAAATCACCATTCTCATCAACATAACAACCACAATATCCATTATCATCACAATATGGTATTGTTGTTCCTCCACAGGCCTGTATGTAATTAGGATCATCTTCTTGATTTTCTGAAGGAGGTATGACTACCCAACCATCGGCAGTTAATTGACAAGTACAAGGATTATAACCAATAATTGCTACATCACAATTACCACTATCAGAATTTGCTCCTGGTACAAAATTAGGTGAATGTATATGTGTACATCCTTCAGTATATTCACACGAACCATCGTCCCATAAAGCGTTTTCATCATAATTATCACTATTTGGGTCTGTACAACCAGAACAAGCACATAGTCCTTGACTAATTCCTTCAGGTGTACAATCGTTTTCACCAAAACATATACCACATTCATCTAAATCAGATTCACAACAACCATCACCATATATAGGACCAGGACCATTACAAATACCACATTCATCTTCTACAGCGTCACCGCCACAATTACCAAAACAATCATCGATATTTCCATCACAGTCACAATTGCCTGCTGGAATACCACTACCACCACAAACTCCACATTCGTCAACTATTAATTCTTCACCACAAGTATAACAATTACCATCACAACCTAAACATAAATTGAGAGTCCCTTGTGGGTCACAACTACCATATTTATCATCACATAAGTTTATATCTTCAACAGGGTCATCTGTACATACATCGCATACATCTACGATAAAGTTGCCGCCACATTCACCTGTACAATCCGTTTCTACAGCACAATTACCTTCACAGTCATAATTCTCTTCAGGATAAATACAAGAATCATCATCTTCATCAGCTTCTGGATTATAATTACATGCACCTGGATCTGTGCAACCTGTTTGAAGTGGACAATCAGCCTCTTCACAATATTCATAACCATTCCAACAATCTGTATAGTATGCGTCTGAACCTAAACCTGGACCATCACAAACACCACAAGTGTCTGGAGGATAACAAGGACTATAATCACAATGACCATCACCACCACAACCTAAATTATCAATACAATCATAAGTTCCCCCGTCACCATTACAAATTCCACAGTCATCGATGACAGCGTCACCATTACATTCTCCTGCACAATCATAAGAACCCTCACAATCATCACCATCATTTAAAACATATCCATCAGGACAACATAACTCATTTGTACAAGTATTTGGGGGATTAGAAACACAATTATCTTGAGCAGCACCACTACCTAAACCATCACCATCTATGTCTTCATAACATTGTACTATTATAGCGTTACCACCACATTCAGCAGCACAATCAATATCAACTAAACAATTACCATCACAGTCGAAGTTTGCTTCTGGATATTCACAAGAACCATCATCGATTGTAGCATCCTCATTATAATTACATGCACCCTCATCCATACAACCAGGCGTGGCAGAATATTCACAAGAACCATCGTTACCCACATACAAAGGTAGTCCTGTCCCTTCACAATTAGAACACTCGTTAAAACATTCCCAAGCAAAATCACTATCTACTAAACAAACATCACAATAATAGTTATCAGCTTCAGGATCTGTACAACCTGAAAAACAATGATTATAAGTTGAATTTGGATTTCCAGGTGTTCCACCTTCTTCATCTACAACACCTGTATTTATTGCTGAAGAATTCCAAACATCTCTGTAATTATTATCTGCATATGGATTTGTTAACTCTAAAGTATGTCCTGTACCAACTGTTGAATCATCTGTTCCTCCAGGATAACCAGTACCCCAATATTCATTATCATATGGAACACAAGTTGTACAATCAGTCACATCATCACAATTTGGAGAAGATTTAAAACAATAGTTAACATAATCAACTCGATTACCATTTTCATCTCTTAAATCAAGTATTGTTTTTGTAGTTAAATATCCTCTATATTTTAAACTACCTCTACCAAAACTTCCGTATTTGTGAAATTCATCATTTGTAAAACTACTGCCATGCCGTTCAAATAAAATATATTGACCCGGCTGTAACCATATATCATTTTCACCGATAGGACCATCATTAGTAGAATTACGAATTCCATGTTCATCAGCATTTGCTAATGCACCACCTGAACCACCTATACCATGTGTTAATTGAGAATCTATTCCTGGTATAATCCACTGAGAGCATTGAGTGTCATTTACAGCACAATTATGATTATCATAATCTCCTGTAACATTATTACAAATACCTATTCTAGAATCAGCTAAGCCTGTTTCAGTATTTGTCTCATTTGTATTACTACTACCAGTACCACAGACAAAATACCATCCTGATATGTTTATTTCTTCATTGGAATTATTATAAAGTTCGAAAAACTCATATCTAGTTTCACTACCATCAGCACTATGATGAATTTCGTTTATTATGATTTTGCCGGAATGTATAGAATCTTGTGGTGGCACGATTTATCTCCTTTTATTTTTTATATCCACGAGCTCTTAACAAATCACTCCTTGAAATTATTTCAACTTTGCATTTCGCGCCATATCCTGAATGATTGGTATGTAATCCAACACAATCACCTTCGTTTAAATTATCATTATTTGATATTTCTTCTGCAGTTGCTAATCTACCAGAGGTACAACCCCCATTACCATCTGATATTCCAGGTACAACATCACCTCTCCAAAAATCAGAATAATATTTAAGTGTATTTGCTCCATCTGGTCCGTAAGAATCATAAACTGAAGGAGTAAAAGATCCATAAGCACCAATAGCCATTTGGTATGCTTCATCATCTAAAGTCCAAGTATTTTGACCATCACCGCCACATCCATTCTCACAACAATCTTCTTGAGTTGAATCAGCTGTTAAATCTCCATTAGAATCTATACAAATCATAAAACTATCAGGATCTACAGATGGAGTTCCATATTCATCTATATCAGGATTATAAGTTGCAACTATAAAATACCACTCATCCAAGTCTACAGGAACTCTTGTATGTGATAATAATTTTCTTGGCCAAAATGAACCATCATTACCAAATTCTGCAAAGTTACTAGCTAACCACCCATCTTCATAACCCTCCGTTGACCAATTAATTTGAGAGTTACGAGCATCACCTAACATTTTTCCTGCTAATGTTGGTACATAATTATATCCAAACTCACTTGTATTAATTCTTTTAGAAACAAACCCATCATAAGATCTTGATGTCCCTGCATGCGAATCAATTAAACTACCAAAAGATCCTGGATAAGATGATTTTTCCCTAACAACCAATCTAACAAATCTTTCATAATCATCGTTTTTGAAATAAGTGTGGTCGGAATCAAAATCATCAGAAGCATTTATATATTCTTCAAATGTTTGTTCTACTTCGTTATGAACAAATTTATCATCTTTATGTAAAACAAAAGTTTCTAAAGAAAAACCATATGGTCTCATTTCTCTAAATGGATTTCCAAAATTAAAAAGTGTTCCACCATTAACTTTATCTAAAAATTTTACCCACATTGTAACCGTAAAACCATCTTTTTGCCAAATTGGATTATCACTATCCGGACCAATTAATCCAATATCATCTGATTCTTCATTTCTAACAATAATTGCTTGATTTAAATTTCTTATTTTTAAATAACCTTTTGATTTTGATGTGTACTCTGGTCTTTCATCTTCTATATTTGTAATTTTTTTATCAACATCTTTCAAATAATTATTTAAATCATCTCTTAACCATTCTAAAGATTTGTTTACATTATCAGTATCTACATTATCATCAACTCTTGTAATGTAACCATCTTGTTTATTAAAACTAATACTACCTTGTTCGTTATTAGCACCACCCACATCATCATATTCAAGTGATGATTCGTTGGTAATATTCCCATCAAAATCAAAAGATGGTGGTATCGGAGGTTTTAAATTTCCATAATCTTTAAAAAATTTATTTATTTGATCTTGTCTTAAAGTAGCTTTAGGCAATAATTCAAATATTGTAGTATCCAATATTTCTTTAGCGTCATCAACATCTATTATTGTTTTAAGAGATTGTAAAGATGTAAAATTAGATAATTGATTTAAAGTAAAGTTATCTACTGGTATTGGATTGGCAGTCGGGCATTGTCTAGCAGAACCGAATGGGTTACTACCATCATATGCAATTTCAGGTAATACAATAGGATATGGATAGGTATTTCCTCCAGGTAATATTTCTCCAGGTTCAAGCCATCTAAACATATCAATACTTGGTTCTCTGTATGTGGAAGTTTCTGCATCCCAAAAACAATCTGTTATATTATCTATAAGTTCCGTAAATTTGCCAGAATTAGGTGCTTCTTGAAAATCTTGTTGATAAATAACTACAGCATCTTGACTTTGGTTTCCAAAAACAATATTACCACTTTCGTCAATGATTCTTTTATGTTTATCTAAACTATATGTACCATTTTTTATAATAACTTCTAAAACGAAATCAACTATTTGTTCTCTCGTTTGATTTCTTAAGTTTTCTTGATTAATACTAGCCATGTTCTACCTCTTTATAATGAATTCAAAATTATCATCAATTATATGTTCTTGTCCATCATCATATTTTAATTTAAGTAAAATTTTATAAACTCTATCTGGATAAAGTCCATTTAATTTTTGAATAAAATAATTTGATTTTGAATCACAACTCATTGATGTATAAGGACTGAATGGTATAATAGTTTCATCTGTTGCTACATCTCTAATAGAATATGAACTACTACCTTCTGGAATAAAAGAGCTGGTTGCAGTTTGAACTGATGTTGTGAATGATTTTTGAATATATCTTTTTCTAGCACCAAATCTAAATTTAGCAATTTCATTTTCTCTATAAAATTCTCTAAGACCAATCGGATATACATAATTATCAGCCAATCCACTCATTGTTAATTCAGTTAATGAACCAGTAACTGAACCTGTTATTACATTATGGTCATCCCATCTAACCTCTAATTTAGGAGCATATATTGTATGTGTATTCCTTGAAAAGAATTTTAAATTACCAA
>MDSZ01144318.1_pt1 | contig 12745 bp, 10 predicted proteins | sample 811201 | NCBI WGS metagenome assembly MDSZ01 (sample SAMN05326647, study PRJNA326480) | marine metagenome | isolation source: seawater | place: Indian Ocean: North | collected 2010
AAAATTTATGCCGAGATATCATAAATTAGGAAAAATACCTCATAAAAGACATACAGTTTTTAGGAAAGAGGATGGTGGCATCCATTATGAAGAGCTATTTGGGACAATTGGTTTTGATGGTATGTCATCTCTTTTATATCATTTACATAGACCAACGCAGGTCAAGGAAATTAAAGAGGCATATTCCGTCTTTCCTGAAGTAGCAGTGGAGAAAAATTTAAAATCATATTTATTAAAGGGGTTTGCTGCCCCAAAGATTGCAGATCATTTAGAAAGTAGGATTTCTATCTTGCTGAATAATGATTTAAATATTTTATTATCAGCACCGACTAATATTGAGGAGGATTTTTTTTATAAAAACACAGATGGAGATGAGATCATTTTTGTACACAAGGGATCTGGTACGCTACGCACTTTTATTGGCAACATAAATTTTAAAGAGGGAGATTATTTAGTGGTACCTAGGGGCGTAATTTATACTATGAAATTTAACTCTTCAAATAACAGGCTATTTATTGTAGAGTCATATAATCCTGTTTATACACCAAAAAGGTATCGTAACTATTTTGGACAATTGCTTGAACATTCTCCTTATTGCGAAAGAGACCTAAGGCTGCCTGAAGAATTAGAGACTCATAACCAACAAGGTGATTTTTTAATTAAGATTAAGAAAGAACATATGATTCATGAATATATTTATGCCTCACATCCTTTTGATGTTGCTGGTTGTGATGGCTATAATTTTCCATATGCATTTTCGATACATGATTTTGAGCCCATAACGGGCAGGGTGCATCAGCCACCTCCTGTACATCAAACTTTTGAAACTAGCAGATTTGTTCTTTGTTCATTTGTTCCGCGTTTGTATGATTATCATCCTGATTCAATTCCTGCTCCATATAATCATTCTAATATTGATTCAGATGAGGTGCTATATTATGTTGATGGAGATTTTATGAGCAGAAATCATATAGAGGAAGGGTACATTTCATTGCATCCTGCAGGTATTCCTCATGGACCTCACCCAGGTGCAGCAGAGAGGAGTATTGGGCAAAAGAAAACAGATGAATTGGCTGTTATGGTTGACACTTTTGCACCTCTAAAATTAACTAAGCAAGCGATTTTTTTATCAGATGGCAAGTACCATAAATCGTGGATAGAATAAAAAATATACAATGAGAGAGGATATGACAAAAATTAAAGATAATAATTATTCACTTGAGAAAATATTTCCAGATGCTAAGGATTTTCTTCCTCTTTTAGGCACAGATTATGTTGAGTTTTATGTAGGAAATGCAAAGCAGTCTGCACATTTTTATAAGACAGCACTTGGCTTTCAGTCTATGGCTTATGCAGGATTGGAGACGGGGATTAAAGATAGAACATCTTATGTTGTTGTACAAGATAAGATCCGCTTAATGTTTACAACTCCTATGCCAGGCAAAAATGATGATATTTTTAATCATATTCAACAGCATGGAGATGGAGTTAAGGTAGTTGCTCTTTGGGTAGATGATGCAACAAAAGCTTGGAAAGAGACTACAAAAAGAGGAGCGGAGTCATATCTCAAGCCTGTAGTGGAGAAAGATAATGACGGGAAAATTGTGAAGTCAGGTATTAAGATTTATGGAGATACTGTCCATATATTTATTGAGAGAAAAAATTATAGAGGAACTTTTCTTCCTGGATTTGAAAGGTGGGAACCATATTATGACCCAGCACCTGTTGGGTTAAAGTATATAGATCATATGGTAGCCAATGTTGGATGGAACGAGATGAACATCTGGGAAAAGTTTTATAATGAAACTATGGGATTTGCTAATTTGATCACTTTTGATGACAAAGACATATCTACTCAATATACTGCTTTAATGAGTAAAGTTATGACTAATGGAAATGGCAGGATTAAATTTCCAATTAACGAGCCTGCAGAAGGCAAAAAGAAATCTCAAATCGAAGAGTATCTAGACTTTTACAACGGCCCGGGCATACAACATATTGCAGTTGCAACGGATGATATAGTAGCTACAGTTTCTGAAATGAAAAAAAGAGGAGTAGAATTTTTAACTATTCCTGATACATATTATGAGACCGTGCTTGATAGAGTCGGAGAAATAGATGAAGAAATTCTAATACTTAAGAAACATGGTATTTTAGTTGATAGAGATGATGAAGGCTATTTATTGCAAATATTTACTAAACCATTAACAGATAGACCAACTTTATTTTTCGAGATTATTCAAAGAAAAGGGGCTCAATCTTTTGGTAAAGGTAACTTCAAAGCTTTATTTGAGTCAATAGAGGCAGAGCAGCAGAGACGAGGAACATTATAAATACTAATTTATGAAAAACTTAAAAATAGGAGACAAAGCTCCAAAAATTAATTCAGTAGATCAGAATAATCAGGCAATTACATTAGAACAGTTTAAAGGCAACAAGGTGGTTCTTTATTTTTACCCAAAAGATATGACTCCAGGATGTACTGCGCAGTCTTGTGATTTAAGAGATAATTATGAAAAATTTTTAGAAAGAGATTATGTGGTACTAGGATGTTCCGTAGATAGTCCAGCAAGGCATGTAAAGTTTATTGACAAATATAATTTGCCATTTTCACTTATTTCAGATGAAGCAAAAAAAGTGGTGGTAGACTATGGAGTTTGGGGCCTTAAAAAATTTATGGGCAGAGAGTATATGGGAATAAACAGGACGACATATATAATTGATGAGGATGGTTTTATAGAAGATATCATTAATAAAGTAGATACCAAAAAGCATACGGCTCAAATATTAAAATAATTTATAACTGTATAGCCAAAGGTTCTAAAGTCTTTTTTATACAGCTCATATACTAATTGTGATGCTTGAGGATAACTAAAATATAATTTTTTCCAATCAGTATTTTTTTTGGTTTTATTAATATGTTGCAAGGGACTATTATTTAGTTTATATTTCTGACAAAATTTTTGCCAACATTGGCCTAAAGATTCACGTTTAAATACAAAATCTATATTGTTTTCTCCATTAGTATCGATATAATCATACATAGGTCTTAAGTGTTGATGTATAATTGCACGAAGTCCTGAAACCTTAATAGAAGATAATAATGATCCATCTTTTATCTTTTGCAAGAATTCCAAGAAATTATAATGTTTATCATAACCAAGAAAATAAAAAGAAGAAGCTAAACGATGTTGTGGGTGACTAACTATACTTATACAAATAGTATTTTTTTTTATTTTATTGATAGCGTTCCATTCTTTGTAAGTGAAATGTTGAATGCTCCCTTTGTTAGGTGTCAATCCATATTTATATTGGCTAACTTGGTTACGTATTTTAAAATAGAAACAGATACAATGAAACAGGCATGTTACAATACCTGCTGCTCTTTTTGCATGTATAATGTAATAAAAGAATTTTATGTGCTTTTGAAAAAAAATATTAAATGAATAACCACTGTAAAAATTACTTTTTTTTTCAGAAAATCCTTTGAGGCGCAACAATCTTTTTGATATACTAGTGCCTGCACATTTTGTTGGGTGGATAAATAAGATTTTGTCTAATATACTCATCTATTTTAAGCATTATTTATATTTTATTATTGATATGCTTAGAATAATAATTTAAATACCTCTTCAATTTTTCCTGCTTGTATGATCTTAATTTTAAATTTATTTCTAGTTAACTTATTATATTTAGAAATAATAATTTGTTTATATCCAAGTTTTTCGGCTTCAATAATTCTACTTTCAATTCTATTTACTGCCCGTATTTCTCCAGACAATCCAATTTCACCAGCAAAGCATGTAAGACTGTCAAGGGGAGTGTCATTATCAGAGGATAGTATAGAGCATATTACCGCCAAATCTATAGCAGTATCATCAATTTTTATACCTCCAGTGATATTTAGGAATACATCTTTAGATCCTAGTCTAAAACCACATTTTTTTTCTAATACAGCTAGTAGCATATTCATTCTTTTTGTATCATAGCCTGTGGTAGATCTTTGTGGTGTGCCATATACTGCTGAGCTTACTAATGCCTGAATTTCAATTAACAAAGTTCTGCCCCCCTCAATTGTTGCGGCAATCCCAATTCCACTGGTTGACTCATCCCTTTCAGAGATAAGAATTTCAGAAGGATTGTTCACTTCTCTAAGGCCCCTTTGATTCATCTCATATACCCCAAGTTCTGATGCCGAACCAAATCTGTTTTTTATTGAACGTAAAATTCGATAGATATAATTTCTATCTCCTTCAAATTGTAATACAGTATCCACCATATGTTCTAGAATCTTAGGTCCCGCTATCACCCCGTCTTTATTAATATGTCCTATTAAGAAAACTGCTGTTCCTGTCTCTTTAGCAAATTTTATGAGTTCTGCAGTACATTCTCTAACTTGAGAAATACTGCCAGCAGCAGAGTCTATAGCAGCGCTATGCAAGGTTTGTATAGAGTCGATTACAAGTATTTTAGGCTGTATATGTTCAATCTGCTGAAAAATATTTTCTGTAGATGTTTCCGTAAGAATATAGCAATGTTCAGATGTTTTGTTAATACGTTCTGCACGCATTTTTATTTGCTTTTCACTTTCTTCTCCTGAAATGTAGAGAATTTTATTTTTTTTTGAGCTTAGTGCGAATTGCAGTAGTAGAGTTGATTTTCCTATTCCAGGCTCACCTCCTAATAAAACAAGAGATCCGGGCACAATACCCCCTCCTAAAACTCTATTTAGTTCTTGGTCATTAGTTACTATACGATTTTCATTAGTATAGTTAATATCTGTAATAAGTGTAGGCTTATTTATTTTATTGCTTTTAAATCCACTTTTTAGAGAATCGTTTTTTGTAATTATTTCTTCAATAAAACTATTCCATTCATTACATTGAGGACACTTTCCAAGCCATTTAGGAGATCGGGCACCACAACTTTTACAAAAGAATACTGATTGTTTTTTTTTACCCATTAAAGCCGTTTATTTTATTTATAATATTCGTGCTAGAAAACCCATTTATGAATGGCAAAAGTATTACTTGACCTCCATTTTGCTTTATATATTCACTACCGATAACTGTGTCTACATTATAATCTCCTCCTTTTGCTAATATATCAGGATTTAATGCTCGGATTAATTTTATTGGGGTTGTTTCAGAAAATAAAATGATTGCGTCAACGAAACTAAGAGCAGCCAGTAAGATTGCTCTTGATTCTTCATCTAAAAATGGCCGCCCTTTACCTTTTAATTTTTGGATGGAAATGTCGCTATTTAACCCAATTATTAATCTATCTCCAAGATTAGCAGTTTGTGCTAAGACCTCAACATGTCCTCTATGAAGTATATCAAAACACCCATTAGTAAAGACAATTTTTTCTCCATTTTCTTGCCAGCTGATCTTTTTTGTTTTTAAGCTCTTAAGTGATAATATTTTATTTTTTATTTTTTTAAGATGGGTCATAGCCGTTTCTTTTTTGATAAAGTTAGGATCCCAAGCCCAAAAGAACCCATTACAACAGCGACAAATGTTTGAGCAGTATGTACTATAAAGGGGAATAACATTGCAGCATTATATTTATTATAACCTGAGGTTATGTTTTCAAAAGTAAGAGGCAGAAAATTATTAGGGACAGTAATGTTTAGGGCAATTAATCCAATCATTACTATGAGATGGTAGGAGCCAAAGCCTCCTGGAGCAGGGATAACCATTCCAATTCCGCCTAATACTAATAAGAATAAACCATCAGATACGCCAAGATGAGATGTTTCCGGAATAGCTTGAAAACATATATATGTCATTAAAAAATACATCAACCATATGCTGATAGTATGCAGCCAGAATGAAGTTTTGTTTTTTATGTTTTTTATACTTATAAAACCATCTTTTAATCCTTTCATAAAACTTGAGATTTTTTTATAAAAGGATAATTTCTTTATTTTCTCTCTAAAAAAGTAAATTAAAATTACTGTTATTAAAATTAAGATTAAAACAATTGCCTTGTAGTTAGAACTAGGAAATTCTATATTAGAATATTGGTCATAGGACCTTGTAATATCAGATGATTTTAATATAACAATTAGTATAATAAAGAATATGAGTACTAAAAAATCAATCACTCTTTCTATAATAATTGTTCCAAATAATTTATCTACAGGAATGTTGTTTGATTTCTTTAGAGCAGCACATCTTGATATTTCTCCTGCTCTTGGGATAAAAAGGTTTGTGAAGTACCCTATTGAAACAGCAGCTATTGAATTAGTTTTGGAGGTCCTATATCCTAATGCATCGATCAGTATAATCCATCTTAACCCTCTGTTTAAATACGCCAATGCTCCAAAAATAAAAGATAATATCACGTATTTATAATCTATTAATAAGAGGTCTCGTTTTATACTTTCAGGGTTTTTTCCGTATATATAATAAAGTATAAAACACATAAAAGTTAATGAGAGTAAAATCTTTATAAAATTTAAAAATGGCAACTTATTCATAGTGGTAAAATTATAAAATTATATTGTCAATCAATCTTACTCCTTCAATATGTGCAGCAATGCAAATAGCATTTTTGTTTTTTGCTCCCCATTTATTAATAGGTACCATATTCTCTATATTGACAATTTCAGCATATTCTAGTTTGCAAGATTTTTGGCTTTTAAATGTATTTTGAATATAAAGTTTTAAATTGACTATGTCCTTGTGTTTATTTTGCACACAATATTTAAGGCAATTATATATTATACTTGCTTTTTTTTTTGCTTTTTTAGATAGTCGTTTGTTACGAGAACTTTTGGCAAGACCATTCTTTTCTCTATAAGTAGTAATGCTAACGATTTCTATTGGAGACCCCATTTTTTGGACTAATGCTTTGACTACTTGTAATTGTTGTAAATCTTTTTCCCCAAAAAATGCTTGTGTTGGTAATATAATATTAAATAACTTTTCTACAATTGTAGCCATTCCGTTAAAATGCCCTGGACGGAATTTTCCTTCCATATTCTCTGCCAAAGGCCCAAAATTAAATTCTTTTACTTTTTCTCCTTGAACATATATGTCATTAATTTTTGGAGTATAAACTATATCACAATTTAGTGTTCTTAACTTTTCTAAATCTTTGTTGATTGAGTTGGGGTAGTTTATAAAATCTTCTTTATTATTAAATTGCATTGGGTTAACAAAAATACTGCAAACAACTATGTCACATTTCTCTTTAGCAGCTTTAATAAGAGCAAGGTGACCTGAATGAAGCGCCCCCATTGTCGGAACCAATCCAATAGAACTTTTCTTTCTATAAATATTTAGATATCTTGTCAGTTTAATTTTAGTTTGAAATTGGCGCATTTTAATTGTTAGATACAGTTTAAAAGAAAACAAAACTAAGTGAAAAGCTTTGATGTTACGCTTTTTTTTATATATTTTTGCATATTAAAATGTAGGCAATGGATAAAAAGAGAATTTTATATGTTTCTCAAGAGATAAATCCTTATACTGGAGAAACAGTAATGGGAGGTGTGGCAAATTTATTATCTCAAAAAACACAGGAAAGCGGAAAAGATATTAGGATCTTTTTACCAAGATTCGGGACTATTAATGAACGTAGACATCAATTGCACGAAGTCATTCGCCTTTCGGGGATGAATCTTATAATTGACGATTTTGACCATCAATTAATTATTAAAGTAGCCTCAATTCAAAAGTTAAGATTACAAGTTTATTTTATTGATAATGAGGAATATTTTCCAAGTAAGATCATGTTTCATGATGCGGAAGGTAATTTTATGCTTAATAATGATGAAAGAATGATATTCTATTGTAAGGGTGTAATTGAAACTGTTCGCAAGCTTGGATGGGCACCTGATGTTATTCATTGTCAAGGTTGGTTTTCTTCTTTAGTACCAATGTATATCAAGAAAATATTTTCTGAGGAGCCATTGTTTGATAATGTTAAAATAATCTACTCTGTATTTGATAATGGTTTCCGAGGGGCATTAAGTAATAGTCTTGTAGAAAAATTGTTATTTGAGAATTTACAAGAAGAAGAGCTTTCTAGAATTATAAAGCCTACTGTTAATAATTTACATAAATTCGCGATTGATTATGCAGATGCATTAGTACAAGCGAGTCCTGTTATTGACAAAGATGTGTTGTCGCATATTAAGAGTTCAGGAAAACCATTTATGCAATATCCTGGTGATGAAAATTATATTAATTCATATCAAAACTTTTATCAACAGTTTTTTAGTGAATCTGAGGATTGTACAGGGATAGAGGAGGAGCTAGAAGAGATTGTGTTAACAGAAAATTAATAAATGAAAAGGTATTTTTTATTAAGCACCATTATTTGCTTAATTATGCTTGGCTGTACAGACCCCAATTCTATTGGTTTAGAAATTCAACCACCCTCTGATTATATTACAATTAGTAGCGCAACCTTTGATGGCTTTAGTACTTCGACTGAGTCAGAAGATTCTTTGAGAACAGACGAGCCACTTAGTTTAATTTTGGGCCAGATTATAGAAGATCCTGTATTTACAAGTAATAGCGGTTTTTATACGCAAATTTTATTAACTGAAAACAATACAGATCTTGGCACTAATCCTATTGTAGATTCAGTGATATTGTCTTATACTTATTCTGGTTATTATGGTGATCTGCAGACATTTAATGCCGTAGAAGTTAATGAAATTTTCGAAGATATTTATAAAGATTCTACGTATTATAGTAGCTCATATTCATTTTCTCCTTCTAATAATGTAGAGTCTTTTCGTCTTTCATCTAACTCAGACGATCCATTTTTTAGTGTTAAATTAAAGCCTTCTTTTGGTCAAGACATTTTAGATTTAGGAGAAAATTATTTAAAGGATAATGAGACTTTTTTACAACAGTTTAAAGGTATTAGTGTTAGTGCGCAAGCAGCAAACACCATGTTATATTTAAATGCAGATGGGAGCAATTCATATTTTAAAATATATTATCATAATGATGAAGGGGGTGCCGATACGTTATCATTAGATTTTTCCTTGGCTGGTGATGCAGCAAGAATTAATCTTTTTGATTTAAAGGATGATAATAATATTACAGAGGATAATTCTAAAATTTATATACAATCAATGTCTGGATATAAAGTTAATATAAATTTAGGCAATCTAAGCCTTCTTAGGGATTCCTTAAATAATAAAGCTATAAACAGAGCTACTATAAATTTTGAGGTTGAAGATGGATCGCAATCTGATTATGAGGCTCATGAGAAATTAGTTTTAGTTCGTGTAAATGAGGACGGTACAAATGTTTTTCTTTCTGATTTTTTAATTGAAGGAGAATTGTATTTTGGTGGAATTTTAGAAAATGACCATTATACTTTTAATATTACTCGCTATATTTATCAGTTATTAAATAATCAATCATATACTAACAATCTTTATTTGTTGCCAGCTGGGGCTGTTGTAAACGCAAATAGAACAATCCTGAACAAGGATATTCAATTAAAGATTTATTATTCAGAGTTATAATGTGTGGAATCGTAGGATATGTTGGTGCTAAGGACGCTTTTCCTCTTATAATTAAAGGATTAAATCGCTTAGAGTATAGAGGATATGATTCTGCAGGAGTTGCAATAGGTAATCATCAAAATATTAATATTTTAAAACAGGAAGGCAAGGTTTTAGATTTAGAAAATTATGTTGCTGATAAAGATTGTAGTGGTTCAATTGGAATTGGACATACAAGATGGGCAACACACGGTATTCCTAATAAAGTCAATGCTCACCCCCACGCTTCAGGTGATGGCAAATTGTGCTTGGTTCATAATGGTATTATTGAGAATTATGCTGCAATTAAAAAAGCACTTATAGAAAAAGGTCATGATTTTCTAAGCGAAACCGACACAGAAGTTCTCATTCATCTTATTGAAGAAATTAAAAAACAAGAGCAGGTAGATTTATATGATGCAGTTAGAATGGCGCTAGCAGAGGTTGTGGGAGCTTATGCAATTGTAGTTATGCAAGAAGGAGTAAATAATGAATTTATTGCAGCAAGAAAAGGTAGCCCTTTAATAATAGGAGTTGGAAGAGATGAGTATTATGTTGCATCAGACGCTTCTCCAATTATTGAACATACAAACGAAGTAATATATTTACAGGATGGAGAAATTGCTAGATTAAATTGTGATGAATCGATAGAGATTAAAACTGTTAGTAATAAAGTTATAACTCCTTATATACAGGAATTAAAGCTTAGTTTAGATAATATTGAGAAAAATGGATTTCCACATTTCATGTTGAAAGAAATTTATGAGCAACAACAAAGCATTCTGGACACTATGAGAGGAAGAATTGATCCTAAAACTAAAGAAGTAAAATTAGGCGGTATTTTTGATTATGAGCAAAAAATTTTAAATGCAAACCGTATCATTATAGTAGCTTGTGGGACTTCGTGGCATGCAGGTTTAATAGGCGAATATGTTTTAGAAGATTTAGCAAGAATACCTGTAGAAGTAGAGTATGCCTCAGAGTTTAGGTATCGTAATCCTATCATTAAAGAAACTGATGTTGTCTTAGCCATTTCACAATCAGGAGAAACTGCGGATACATTAGCTGCCATTGAATTAGCTAAAACAAAAGGGGCACTTGTTTTAGGAATTTGTAATGTGGCAGGATCATCAATTCCAAGAGCTACCGATGCCGGCATTTATACTCATGCTGGTCCAGAAATTGGAGTTGCATCAACCAAAGCATTTACCACGCAAGTTGTGGTTTTAATTTTAATGGCACTACGCATAGGTAAACAAAAAGGGGCGCTATCTAATACAAATTATCATCAAATTATTACTCAATTAGAGAATATTCCAGAAAAGATAGAAAAAGTATTACGAGTAGATAGTCAAATTGAAATAATTGCTAAGCAATTTAAAAATGCAGCTAATTTTCTTTATTTAGGAAGAGGGTATAATTTTCCTGTTGCGCTAGAGGGAGCTTTAAAGCTTAAAGAAATTTCTTATATACATGCAGAGGGATATCCTGCAGCAGAAATGAAACATGGCCCAATTGCTCTTATTGATTCCGAGATGCCCATAGTTGTTATTGCTACTAAAAGAGGAAATTATGAAAAAGTTACAAGTAATATACAAGAAGTAAAAGCAAGAGGAGGTCGGCTTATTGCAATTGTTACGGAAGGCGATACAACAGTTAGAGATTTGGCCGATTATTGTATCGAAATTCCAAATTGTTATGAAGAATTATCTCCGTTAATTTCTAATATACCATTACAATTACTTTCTTATCACATTGCAGTATTAAGAGGGTGTAATGTAGATCAGCCAAGAAATTTAGCTAAGTCTGTTACTGTTGAGTGATTTGGTACCCAACTTTTAGTTTCGATTTCTGATTAATTAGTTTATTATATTTTTTACTATTAATATCACTAATCACCTTATCATTTTGTCCTTTTTGTAATTTAAACACATATTTTTCTTCCTTAATTCTTTGGTCTTTAACAATCTTTAATTTGAATGTAATAACCAATTTATGTGTGTTTGAAATACTATCCCAATAAACAGTAATTTTATCTACAAATTGATTTATAAAATTCTTTTTATCTTCTAATTTAGTATATGATTTTATCAAATTATAATGGTTGTCAAAATCTTCAAACCAATTATACCAAACAATACCATTATTAGTAATTTCGATTTCAGATTTCTTCTCATCAATCTTATTATTACAAAAATTAATTTCATCATTAATACTATTTTCTAAACTGATATAATCTTTTTCAGTTAGTTTTAATGTTAATTTTTCTCTATATAATTCAACTTTATTTTTTTCTAAAATATCAATCTTATTAAGATAGTTTTGGATCGATTTATTATAGGTTTTTATTTGATTTAAAGGTTGTTCTCTTTCTTTTAATCTCTTTGGTAGTACTTTATTTTTAAACTGTTCTTTGATAATATAACTGTTCTTAAAAGTATCCAAAACTTCATTCCAAACTAAATCTTCAACTACATTAAGATTAATATATCTCATATAATCTCTTCCACATTTTTTTAGTTTATTTCCATAATCTCTATGTTTCTTTTCTGAATAATTACAATAATAAACTTTCCAATTTTTCTTTTTATTTACATTAATACTCATTCTATTTCCACAATTACCACAATACACAATTCCATTAAGTAAGTAATCAATTTGTAATTTTCTTTTACTATTACTTCTACTTACTAATTGATTCATTTTTAATTGAACAGAATTAAATAATTTCTTACTAATTAATTTAGGAAAGTCAATTTTAGATTCAACTACTAAACCTTTTCTAATACATTCTTTTTTAGATAAATGTTTATTTGTTTTAGTTAATACTGTATGTTCTCCAATATATTTTTTACTTCTTAATATATTTCTAATTGTTCCCTCATTCCAAACACTTTTATCTGTTTTAGGTGGTTGAACATTATTCTTATTTAAAAACAAAACAATATCTCTAATAGATTTACCACTATTAAATAATTCAAATATTTTTTTCACATATTTTGATTCAAACTTATCTATTATAATATGTCCATTAAAATCACCTTTACGATAACCAAAAGGATAATTTCCACCATTCCATTTTCCTTTCTTCATATTCTCAATCTTTCCTATATATGACTTTTGAAATCTTTTATGATTTTCATATTCATCAAATACAGTTAAGATTTTTAACATCATACTACTTTCTAATTCATCAAAATTCTGTTGTGTTTTATTGATATAATAGTT
>MDSZ01132508.1_pt1 | contig 12743 bp, 9 predicted proteins | sample 811201 | NCBI WGS metagenome assembly MDSZ01 (sample SAMN05326647, study PRJNA326480) | marine metagenome | isolation source: seawater | place: Indian Ocean: North | collected 2010
CGCGCTTTCCGGTCATGGCCTCGACCATGCGCAGGGCGATGTCGTTGGCCTCCGAGCCGGTGCAGGTCAGGATCGCGGTCGACAGGTCACCGTCAAAGGTCGCCGCCAGCCGTTCGACGTAGTCGAGAATGCCGCGGTGCAGGTAGCGGGTGTGGGTGTTGAGCGTCGAAGCCTGCCGCGTGATCGCCTCGACCACGTGGGGGTGGCAGTGGCCGACGTGGGGCACGTTGTTGTAGCAGTCCAGATACCGGCGTCCGTCGCTGTCCCAGACCCAGACCCCCTCACCACGGACCAGCGCCACCGGCTCGTCGTAGAAGGTGGATACGTTCGGGCCTAGCAGTCGCGTGCGACGCGCCATCATTTCTGCGGTACTCATGCTCGCCTCCGGGACTACAGGGTCGCTGACACTTGCTTAACACGCTAAGGACCGCCTTCGGGCCGGTCAACCGAGGAACCGCCTGAAGACCCCCTCCGAGGTCGCATCGGTGAAGGTATCGGGGTGGACAAGCGCACGTGATTATGAATTCTGAAGCACGAAGCGTGGGGGCAGGCGACCCCCGAGCAGGACCACAGGGTTTTACAGCATGAAATCTCACTATCGTGCCGTCGTGATCGGCGGCGGTGTCGTCGGCGCCTCCGTGCTCTACCATCTCGCCAAGTTCGGCTGGAAGGACGTCTGCCTGATCGAACGCAGCGTGCTGACCGCCGGCTCCAGCTGGCACGCGGCAGGCGGTTTTCATGCGCTCAACGCCGATCCCAACATCGCCCAACTGCAGGCCTATACCATCGACCTGCTCACCGAGATCGAGCAGGAATCCGGCCAGTCCGTGGGCATGCACATGACCGGCGGTCTGACGCTGGCCGGAACCCCCGACCGCTGGGAGTGGCTGCAGGCCGCCTACCGCACCTTCCAGTCGATCGGCATCGAAGACTGCCGCCTCGTCACCCCGCAGGAAGCCGGAGAGTTGTGCCCGATTATGTCCACTGATGGCATTCTGGGCGGAATGTGGGCCGACCGTGAGGGCTATGTCGACACCACGGGCACCGTCCACGCCTACGCGGGAGCCGCCAAGAAGAACGGCGCTGAGGTGATCGAACACAACCGCGTGCTGGAGCTGCATCAGACCGCCGACGGCGGCTGGGACGTGGTCACGGAAAAGGGGACGATCCACACAGAACACGTGGTCAATGCCGCCGGGCTCTGGGCCAAGCAGGTCGGCCGCATGGCCGGGCTGGAACTCCCGGTCTCCCCGCTCAACCACCACTATCTGATTTCCGATACCCTGCCGGAGCTGGAAAAGCTGGACTTCGAGGTGCCGATGACGGTCGACCTCGAAGGCTTCACCTACATGCGCCAGGACCAGAAGGGCATCCTGCTGGGCATCTACGAGATCGACCACGAGCACTGGATGGTCGACGGCGCGCCGTGGGAATACGGCTTCGAGCTGCAGCAGGAAGACCCGGACCGCATTGAAAAAGAGCTGATCCTCGGCTTCGAGCGCTATCCGGCGCTGCAGGAGGTTGGGGTCAAAACCTGGGTCAACGGCGCCTTCACCTTCTCCCCCGACGGCAACCCGCTGGTCGGTCCTGTGCGCGGCCTTCCCGGCTACTGGTGCGCCTGCGCGGTGATGGCCGGGTTCCTGCAGGGCGGGGGCGTAGGCAAGTCGCTGGCCGAGTGGATGATCCACGGCGAACCCGAAGCCGATGTCTACGGCATGGACGTCGCCCGCTACGGCCGCTTCGCCGAAAACCGCGAATTCATCAAGCAGACCACGGGTCAGTTCTACACCCGCCGGTTTGTCATGACCTATCCCAATGAACAGCTGCCCGCCGGGCGCCCGCTGAAAATGTCCCCGGCCTACAGCGATATGACCGCAGCCGGTTGCCGCTGGGGCGCGAGCTGGGGGCTGGAGGTGCCGCTGTACTTCGCTGACAGCCCCGACTTTGTCGAAACACCGACCCTGCGCCGGTCCAATGCCTTCCCGATCGTGGCCGAGGAATGCCGCGCGGTGCGGGAGCAGGTCGGCCTGCTGGACATCTCCGGTTTCTCCCGCTTCGAGGTTTCGGGCGAGGGGGCCGAGGCGTGGCTGGATCAGGTCATGGCCAGCAAACTGCCCGCACCGGGGCGGGCGCGGCTGGCGCCCATGCTCTCCCCTGAAGGCCGGCTCAAGGGCGACCTCACCGTCTTCAACTGGGGTGATGGCAGCTGGTGGATCATGGGCTCATACTACCTGCGTGAGTGGCACATGCGCTGGTTCAGCGAGCACGGCGGCGAAGCGGCCGGTGTCTCGATCCGCGATATCTCCGATGCCACCGTCGGCTTCAGTCTGGCCGGGCCGAACAGCCTCCGGGTGCTGGAAAAGCTGACCGAAGGCGACATTGGCGCGCTGCCGTTCATGGGCTGCGGCACCTTCGACATCGGGCTGATCCGCGCCAAAGTCGCCCGGATTTCGGTCGCTGGCGAGCTGGGCTATGAGATCAACTGCTCTTCGGCCGAGCACATCACCCTGCGCCGACTGCTGCTCGAAGCCGGGGCTGATCTGGGCATCCGCGAGTACGGGTTCAACGCACTGCTGTCCCTGCGGCTGGAGAAGAGCTTCGGCATCTGGTCGGCGGAATTTACCCAAGGCTACACGCCCGGGCAGACTGGGATGGACCGCTGGATTGCCTGGGACAAGGGCGAATTCGTTGGTCGCGAAGCCGCGATCCGCGAGCGCGACGGCAATGGCCCCGCACAGCTGGTTGTAACGCTGGAAGTCGAAGCCGCCGACGCTGATGCCAGCGGCTATGAGCCGGTCTGGAGCGGTGATCACAAGGTCGGATTTGTCACCTCTGGGGGCTATGGCCACAGCACAGGCAAGTCACTGGCCATGGCCATGGTCGACCGCGAGGTTGCTGCCGAGGGCACCGATCTGAAGGTCCATATTGTCGGCGTCGAACGGCCTGCGCGGGTCATCGCCGCCTCGCCCTATGACCCCGAGGGGTCGGCCATGCGGGTCAAGGCTGCGGCTGCGTGAGTGACGAGGGCACCCCGGGCACCGCAGCAGGGCGCCGCAGTGGCCGCCGCCGGGGCAACCGTGGCGGACCTGAGGTCGGCCAGCCGGTCGAGCGCGACGTCAACTACCGCCAGCTGAAGAACCCATTTCCGATCATGGATCTGTTCTCGGCGGATCAGATCGAGGACATGCATCAGACCGCCCTGCGCATGATTGAAGAGCTGGGCATGAAAGTGCTGCTCCCCGAGGCGCGCAAGCTGTTTGCCGCTGGCGGCGCGCAGGTCGACGAGAGCACGCAGATGGTGCGGATCGGCCGCGAGATGGTCGAGGCCGCGCTGGCGACTGCACCGCGGTCGATCGCCTGCCGCGCCGGCGCCGCCAAACGGGATTTCGTGCTCGAGCTGGGGTCACTGGTGTTTCAGGCCGGGGCCGGTGCGCCCTACGCCACCGATCTGGAGCGGGGCCGGCGCGCAGGCTCGGCAAGCGACTATGTTGAGTACCTCAAGCTGACCCAGCACTTCGACGTGCTGCAGATGATCTCGCCGCAGGTCGAGCCGCAGGACGTGGACAACCACCTGCGCCACTACTTCACGACCCACGCGCAGATGACGCTGACCGACAAGTTTCCATTCATCTTCTCCCGCGGCACGCCGCAGGTCATGGACTGTTTCGAAATGATCCGGGATTTTCGCGGGGTCAGCGACGATGACTTTCGCGCCCGCCCGCACTGCTACACCATCATCAACACCAACTCGCCCCGGACGCTGGATATTCCCATGGCACAGGGGCTGATCGACTTCGCCCGCCACGGCCAGATGTCGATCGTCACCCCCTTTACCCTGATGGGGGCCATGGCACCGATTACCGTGGCTGGGTCGATCACGCTCAGCCACGCCGAGGCGCTGGCCTCGATCGTGCTGACCCAGCTGGCCAGACCCGGCGCGCCGGTGTGCTACGGCACTTTCACCTCGAACGTCGATATAAAGTCCGGCGCCCCCGCCTTTGGGACGCCCGCGCACTTTCAGGCATCGCTGGCGGCAGGGCAGCTGGCGCGCCATATCGGGTTGCCGTGGCGGTCGGCGGCGGGCTCTGCCTCCAACCTCAATGACGTGCAGGCGGCGAACGAGAACCAGATGGGGCTCTGGGGCTGCCTGATGGCTGGGGCGACCGTTGTGATCCACGCGGCAGGCTGGATCGAGGGCGGGCTGACCGTGTCGTTCGAAAAGCTGGTCACCGACGCCGAAGTGCTCAACATGGTCGCCGAACTGTGCGCCGGGGCGCAGGCCGGCACGGACGAAATCGGCTACGACAACGCCATCGCCGAGGTCGAGCCGCAGGGGCATTTCTTCGCCACCAGCCAGACCATGGACCGCTACAACACCGAATTCTATCAGCCCATCGTCCACGACTACGCTAATTTCGGCACTTGGACCGAGCGGGGCAGTATCGATGCCAATCAGCGCGCGACGGCGGTGTGGCAGGGCATCGTTCGGGACTTTCAGGCGCCCGACGTGGACGGCGCACGGGTAGAGGCGCTGCAGGCCTTCATCGACCGACGCTCGGCCGAAGGCGGCGCCCCGCCGGAAAGCTGATCAGCTCAGGCTGAAGCCCTGAATGGCCTTGGTCAGCTCGGTGCGGAACTGGGGGAAGCGTTCGCCCAGATCACCCCAGAGCAGGCTGCTTTCCACGAACCGCGTCGGTGCGTCGTCGTCCATCAGCGCCTGCAGGTGGTGCAGGTTGGGTTCGCGGTAGGGGACGGCTGCCGCCCCGGAGAGGCTCTGGCGGGTAAAATGATACCAACTAGCGATCGAACGCAGGGCGCACTCGGGAATGTGGCCCTGTTCGAGGCAGCCGCGTACGGTTGGCCGGATGAAGATCGGGAACTTGGCAAAGCCATCAGAAACGATGCGCTCGACGCTGTCGGCGATATGCTGGTTGGAGAACCGGTGGGAGACGGTTTCCACGTAGTCTTCGACGTCGAAGGGCAGGGCATCGGGCAGGGCGCGGGTGACTTCCTCGCGCTCAAACCGGATGAAGTGATCGGCCGTCTCCGGGTGGTTCATCACCTCGTCGAAGGTATCGAAGCCGGCCAACGCCCCCAGATAGGCCAGCGCCGTGTGTCCGCCGTTGAGAACCCTGATTTTGGTTTCCTCGTAGGGGTCCACGTCGTCGGTGAAGGTCACACCATCGGGGTGCAGGTCGGGGAAATCGGCCGCCATCCGATCCTCAAGCACCCACTGGATGAAGTCTTCGGCGTGGATGGTGATGCCCAGCGCGCCGGTGCTCCGATAGAGCGCCTGGACCTCGCTGTGATGCTGGCCGGAGGGCTGGGGCGTGATCCGGTCAACCATGGAGGAGGGGAAGGTCACCCGCTTGGTGATCCAGTCCGACAACGCCTGCTCACCCAGGGCGTCGAGATAGGCCTGCAGGTTTTGTTGCAGCATTTTGCCGTTGCGGCGGATGTTGTCGCAGTTGAGCAGACTGACTGGTGCATCGATGCGATCGGCGCGGGCGCGCAGCGCCGCGGTCAGGAAGCCGTAAACGGAGCTCGGCGCGCCGCCGTCGATCTCGGCTCTGATTTGCGGGTCGTCGAGGTTGAGCTGGCCCTTGCCGTCGAGGTTGTAGCCCGCCTCGGTGACGGTCATGGTCACGGCCGTGACCGACGGCTGCGCGAGTGCCATTTCTGCGGCCCGGGCATCGCTGGCCCAGTCCAGAAAGCCCGCATGGCAGCGGATCAGGCGGTCGTCGATCGCCCCGTCCGCGCTCAGGCGGCGCAGGACGTAGCCCTCGCAGCCCGCTGCAGCGGCAAATGAAGCGCTGTCCTCGGCCCGCAGGTTGATCGCTGAAATGCCCCAGCGGTGGTCGCCCGTGCGCTCCATATAGCGGTCGAAATACTCGGCCTGATGCGCGCGGTGGAAGGCCCCGAAGCCAAGGTGCAGCACACCCGTTTCCAGCCGGTCGGGGTCGTTGGTCGAATAATGGAAAGTCGGCAACGTCACGGGTTCAGGCTCTCAAGGCTGGTCGGGGTCGAAGGGGGAACGGGCAGCTTGCTTAGCCCGCTGCGGGTGTGCTCACGAAACTGGGTTGGGGTCATGCTCTTGAGCTTCATGAACTGGCGGTTGAAGTTGGCGAGGTTCTGATAGCCCACGGCAAAACAGACGTTCGAGACCTGCTCCTCTGTCTCCACCAGCAGGCGGCAAGCCTCCCCCACGCGGACGCGGTTGACGAACTCGGTGAAGCGGTGGCCGGTGGTGGTCTTGAAGTGCCGGGTGAAAGAGGTTTCTGACAGTCCGACAAAGGTGGCGAGGTGGTTCACCGACAGGTCTTCGGCGAAGTTTTCGACCACGTAGTCGACGGCGTGTCCGATCTGGGACTGGCGCTTGCCGCCGCCCACGGCGCTGGCCTTGCCCACCGATAGCACCTCGAAGGTCGCGGTCTGCTCGATCGCGCGCAGGAAATCCAGAAACAGCACCACCCGATCCACCTGCGCGGCGTCACGGATGCCGGCGAGGTGGGTGATGGCCTGATCCTTGGGAAAATTGCGCAGTTTCAGCCCGGCGCGGGACAATTCCAGCATGGGATCGAGCGTGCGGAACTCGGGGAAGGCCTGAAACAGCGCCCGCATGCTCTCTTCGCTAAACTGCACCAGCATGTCCCGGGTTTCGACTGTGGGCTGGTTATAGCTGTCGGTGACCCAGTTGTGGGGCAGGTGGGGGCCGGTCAGGAACAGGTCGCCGGGCTGGAAGTCACCGATATAGTCGCCGACGAAGGCCCGGCCCTGGGTTTCAAGGATCAGGTGCAGCTCGTATTCGGCGTGGGCGTGCCAGCGACACAGATCCGTCGGCCAGCCGTGCTCGAGGTAGCGGATGCTCTCGACCGAGCGGTCGACGTACTCGATTTCAGGACTGATGATCGACATGAACGCGTTCTCCCCTTTCTCGCTCAGCGCAGCACGTTGCCGCCGTCGACCCCGATGGTCTGAGCGGTCAGGTAAGCCGACAGGTCGGAGGCCAGGAAGCAGACGGCGCGGGCCACGTCGCGCGGCTCCCCCATCCGCCCCAGCGGCACGGCTGCGCCGACCTGACGCTTCTTTTCACCGATCTCCAGCCCCTCGGCGCGGGCGAACAGGGCGTCGACGTCGGCCCACATGGGCGTATCGACCACGCCGGGACTGAGCGCGTTGACCCGGATGCCGTGGGGGGCCAGCGCCAGCGCCGCTGACTGGGTGTAGGAAATCACCGCCGCCTTGGTCGCGCAGTAGTGGGCGACCAGCGCCTCGCCCCGATGCCCCGCCTGACTGGAGAAGTTGATGATCGAGCCGCGCTGGCCCTGCGCCACCATCGAGCGGGCGGCGGCCTGCATCAGTGCGTAGAAGGCACGGACGTTGACCGTGAACAGGCGGTCGTACTGCGCCAGATCGGCGTCGAGTACCGAACCGAGATCGAAGATCGCGGCATTGTTGACGAACACGTCGGGGCCGATATCGGCGATCCACCCCGTCAGCGCGGCCAGATGCTGCTCGTCGGCAAGGTCGAAGCCACGGTATTCGGCCAGCGCGGTCAGGTCGGCGGCTGCTTCGGGGCTCCGATCGGTGCCGTAGACCGTTGCGCCCAGCGCGGCGAGGTGCTCGGCCGTGCTGCGTCCGATGCCGCCCAGCACGCCGGTGATCAGGACGCGCTTCCCGTTCAGGTTCAGGTCGAGGTTTGGGTCTGGCGTCATCATCGCGCTCATCTCCGGGTTCTCCCTACTTCACCGCGCCGAAGGTTAGCCCTTGCACCAGCTGGCGCTGGGTCAGCCAACCGAAGACGAGGATCGGGGCGACAGCGAGGGTGGAGGCGGCAGAGACCTTGGCCCAGAACAGGCCCTCAGGCGCGGTGTATCCAGCGATAAAGGTGGTCAGGGGCGCTGCCTTGGTGGTGGTCAGCAGCACCGACCAGAAGGCCTCGTTCCACGCCAGCACGATGCTCAGCAGCGCCGTCGACGCCAGCCCGCCCCAGGCGAGGGGCAGCACGATTTTCACCAGCTCTTCCCACGTTGTTGCGCCATCGATCCGTCCGGCTTCGAGGATCTCGCGCGGGATCTCCTTAAAGAAGTTGTAGAGAATCAGCATGATAATCGGCAGGTTCATCAGAGCGTAGATGACGATCAGCAGAATGTGCGTGTCCAGCAGCTTGAAGGTCTGCGCGATCAGGTAGATCGGCATCAGCACGCCGACGGCGGGCAGCATCTTGGTCGACAGCATCCACAGCAGGATCCCGCGAGTGCCCGGCCCGCCGGCAAAGGCCATGGCGTAGGCCGAGGGAATGGCGATGGCCATGGCCAGCGCGGTCGACCCGAAGGAGATGATCAGCGAATTGGTCAGGAAGCGGAAGTAGCCTTCGCGCTCGAACACGGTCTGATAGCTGCCGAAGGTGGGCTCGAACAGCGCGGTTTTCATCCACGCCAGCCACTCGGGCAGGGCTGCTGCTGCGACGGCCTCAACCACGAAGCCGGGCGCGGGCAGGGCGCTGGGTGGCAGGGAGACCGCGCCGCCTTCGGTCTTCAGCGAAGTCAGGAACATCCAGATGATCGGGAAGAAGATCAGCAGCGCCACCAGCCAGCAGGCGGCGATGGCGATCCACTCGAGGATTTTCTTTCGAAGACGGTATGACATGCCTACGTTCCCCCCTAATCAGCCAGGTTGTCGCCGACGAAGCGGACGAGGAAGATGGAAACCAGATTGGCGAGGATGATGGCGAGCACGCCGCCAGCGGCTGCGAGGCCGTAGTTGAAGCCCTCCAGCGCCTTTTTGTAGATCTCGTACGTCAGGGTCGAGGACGCGGAGCCAGGCCCGCCCTTGGTCGAGATCAGGATTTCGGCAAAGACCCCGAGGTGGAAGATCATCTGGATCAGCATCACCACTGCGATCGCACGGCCCAGGTGGGGCAGGGTCAGCAGCATGAAAATCTGCAGGAAATTGGCGCCTTCCAGCCGGGCGGCCTCGTGCTGCTCGCGGTCTTCACTCTGCAGCGAGGTCATGAAGATCAGGATGGCGAAGGGCGTCCACTGCCAGGCGACCATGGTGATGATGCCCTGCAGCGGATAGAGCTCCAGCCACGCCACCGCTTCGAAGCCGAAGAACGTCCAGACCACGTTGATCAGCCCGTAGATCGGGTCGAACATCATGTTCTTCCAGATGATGGCGTTGACGGCGGGCATGATGAAGAAGGGTGAGATCAGCATCACCCGGACAAGGCCGCGCCCGGGAAACTCGCGGTTGACCAGCACCGATATGGCCAGTCCCAGCACCACAGTGATGATCAGCACCGACCCAACCAGCGCGAGGGTGTTGCTGATTACGGTGATGAAACCGGGGTCGAAGGGCGTGACCAGACGCAGGCCGGTCAGCCAGGGGACGTTGAACACGTTGAGGATATCGAATTCCCAGGTCCAGCCTTCGCCGCGGCGGACGAAGATGAAGCGCTCGTAGTTGCGCCAGCCGGCCCAACCCTGCTGGTGGGGCTTGAGCAGGTGGTATTTGCGGAAAGAGAAGAACAGCGTCATCGACAGCGGAACCAGCATCCACACCAGCAGTACAGCGATACTCGGCAGCTGCAGCAGTCGTGAAAGTGACTTCGACATCGACCCCTATCCCCCCATTCATTGGTTGTTTGAAAAAGAAAATGGGAGCGTCATTTTTGCCATGGCGCTCCCACCTTGTCACAAAGCCTGTTCCAGCGACCCGGGTCTGTTCGTTACCGGGCCGACTGGAACCTGATCGTGGACCGTCTTAGTTGTCCATAATCGCTTCAGCAGCAGCCTGTGCTTCGGCCAGAGCGTCTTCGACGCTGATCGAGCCTGCCAGGGCAGCACTCATCAGCTGACCAACTTCGATGCCGATTTCCTGGAACTCAGGAATAGCAGCGAACTGTACGCCGGTGTAGGGCTTCACGTCGGTTGCACCAGGGGCAGCGGAGAGGATTGCCGCCAGTTCAGCGTCAGCGAAGGCCGCAGCGGCCTGGAAGTTGGCGTTGTCGTAGGTGGACTGACGGGTACCGGTTGGAACCGCACCCCAGCCGTTGGCTTCAGCGACGAGCTCGATATAGGCTTTGGAGGTTGCCCACTCGATGAAGCCCTTAGCCGCTTCTGCCTTCTGGGTGCCGGCTGGCACGGCCAGAGCCCAAGCCCAGAGCCAGTTGGCGCCGACAGGGTTGGTGGCGTTCGGGGACTGAGCGTAGCCGACTTTGCCGGTTACTTCAGAGCCGTCACCTTCGAGGAACGACGCAGCGATGGTCGCATCGATCCACATGCCACACTTGCCTTCACGGAACAGAGCCAGGATCTCGTTGAAGGAGTTACCCGAGGAGCCAGGAGGGCCGTAGGAGTTCAGCAGGTCAACGTAGAAGTTGATTGCTGCGTGCCACTCGGGCGTGTCGAGGGTCGGGTTCATGTCGGCGTCGAACCACGCCCCGCCGAAGGAGTTAACAACCGTGGTGATGAAGGCCATGTTGTCGCCCCAGCCTGGCTTACCGCGCAGGCAGACACCGTAGACACCGTCGCCGGTGATGGCTTCAGCCACCTTGGCGATGTTGCCCCAGCTGTCCATGTCACGGATGGACATGCCAGCAGCTTCAACGAGGTCCTTGCGGTACATGACCATCGAGGATTCGCCGTAGAACGGAGCCGCGTAGAGGTTGCCGCCGGAGGACAGGCCGCCGCGCATGGCGGGCAGGATGTCTTCGACGTCGTAGTCAGCGCCGAACTCAAGCGCTTCGAGCCAGCCCAGGTCGCCCCAGATTGGTGCTTCGTACATGCCGATGGTCATCACGTCGAACTGACCACCCTTGGTGGCGATGTCGGTGGTGACGCGCTGGCGCAGAACGCCTTCTTCCAGCGTGACCCAGTTCAGGGTGTTGCCGGTTTCAGCTTCGTAAGCAGAAGACAGCTTCTGCATTTCGATCATGTGACCGTTGTTCACGGTCGCGATGGTCAGCTCTTCTGCTTGTGCTGCAGAAAAGCTCACCATTGCACCTGCCACGAGGGCAGCAGCGGTAAACTTTTTCATGGTAATCCTCCCAAGGAATGACGGAGCCGATACCACGGCTCAAGCAGCAGCCTACGGTGCGCGGTCTTTTCGCTGCCAATACCACAGCGCCAATGATCAATACAATTCTGCGGCGATACGGGCAAAATCGCCGAAATTCCTGAAGAAAAGTATCGTGAATTAGGGGTTCTGCAATCATTATGCCGGGATTCAGCGCACAAAAGAGCCGCCGAACACAGGGTCCGGCGGCTGTGAAACTGCCGCCTCAGGGGCGCTGAGGACGGCTCAGAACGGTTTGTCCGATCAGTTGATCGGGGACCAGATCAGCTTGCGCGGACACAGGGTGAGGATACAGCCGGCGGCGGTGATCGTGCCGTCGGCGTTCTCATCGACGCGGAAGCCGTAGTACTTCATCTTTTCGTCGCGCAGGGACTCATCAGGGGCGAGGATGCGGCCCTTGCGGTACTGGCCCGGGGCTTCTTCGATCAGGTTTACGATCATGTAGCTTCCCTGCAGCACCGAGCCGTCGGGCATGATTGAATCGTCCTCGAGCACAGAGCCGTCGGGCAGGATGATCTCAGTCACCCGACCACAGATTTTGGTGGCGTCAAAATCGCAGGCTTCGAAAAGGATGTTGAGGGTATTCGACTGGCTTTCGACCTCTTCGGACTGGCCAGTGTTGTAGGACTTTCCGACGATATCGGCCTGAGCGGTGCCGAAAGCAGAGAGAGCAAAGACAAGAGCAAGACTGAACCACTTCATGGGACGCTTCCTTTCGCGTAAAGGCTGGGACGCTGGGTCCGAAGACGGGCAAAGCCTAGGCCAAAACCTGTTTGCCTGTCGAATGCGCAGCCCCTCAACCGAAGCGCGCGGTGCGGAATGGCGCCATCACCAGCCCCGGATCCCGCCGGAGCATCAGGTCAGCGACGATTTCTGCCGTCCCGGCGGCCTGCGTCAGGCCGAGGTGGCCGTGCCCGAAAGCGTAGATCACGCGATCGGTTGCACTGGCATGATCGATGACAGGCAGGCTGTCGGGCAGGGTCGGGCGGAAGCCCATCCATTGCTCACCGCCATCGGTTTTCAGGGCTGGCATAAAGCGCTTCGCGCGCTGCAGCAGCGCCGCGGAGCGTCGGAAATTCGGCGCCAGCTCGAGCCCGCCCAGCTCGACCGCGCCGCCGACCCGCAGGCCTTCGCCGATGCGGCTGACCACGAAGCCATGTTCGCTGAAGGTGAGCTGGGTGCGCAGGTCGAAGGCGCCGGGGGGCAGGGTGGTATTGTAGCCGCGCTCGGTCTCCAGCGGCAGCCGGTCACCCAGCCCGGCGGTCAGGCGGTGCGACCACGCCCCGGCGGCGATCACAGCGCGGTCGGCGCGGCGCTCCCCCTGCGTGGTTTCCAGCATGACGTCGGCTTCGCCGGGCTTGACCGCCTGCACCCCAGCCGCCGCGATCTCGCCGCCTGCGCGCAGGAAGGCGGCGCGCAGGTGCGCCATCCACCTCGCCGGGTCGATGGTGTTGATCCAGCCGTGGGTGAAACCGGCGTGGGTAAAGCGTGGACTCAGGCCCGGTTGAATATCGGCGATCTGCTCGGGGCTATCGAGCAGATCGAAGGCGCCCCCGTGCGCCCGCCGCAGGTCCCATTCGGTCGAACTGGCGGCGAAGGACGCGGCGCCTTCGTACACCTGCAACTGCCCCTGCGCGCTGATCATTTCACGCCCGCCGATGGCC
>MDSZ01211204.1_pt1 | contig 12742 bp, 14 predicted proteins | sample 811201 | NCBI WGS metagenome assembly MDSZ01 (sample SAMN05326647, study PRJNA326480) | marine metagenome | isolation source: seawater | place: Indian Ocean: North | collected 2010
GTATTTTCCTTAGGCATTATTAAGTATCTATATTAAACATAAATATTTAAAGATTATTTCGCACTTATTTGATAAATATGTGTATTAATAACTGTACTTATATGTTATATATTTTAGGATTTCTAGGTTTACTTTCACCTAGTTTTATAATATCAAATATTTACTTTATTGCAACTAAAAATAATGACCTTCATTTAGCGGGAAATTTAAATATTGGAGTTATACTTGGATTAATAGCATACATAATGTTGTTTCTTTCAATTCTATATCAATCTGAATGTTGTGGAACTAAACCAGTATTGTTTATTACATATGTATTCTTTTTGTTTACATTGATATACAATATTAGTCTTTTATCATCGGCAAATCCAGATCTAATAAATAATCTAAGGATTTATCATCATGATTCGTATAATTTTTATATAGCATTTTTTGTTAGTCTTTTCCTTTCAACATTGCTTTTAACTATGTACTATTTTATAAACTGTAGGGAGAAACGGGATGAGATTAATACATATACTGAAATAAAATAAATTAATAAAAAATAAATAAAATGTCTTATAATATTAGTGATTTATGAGTATTCCCAAGCATTACTTAACCGGGATTTCTAGAAAAGAAAGGGTAATTCAAAAAAAAGCAATTATTAGAGCAAAAAAAATGTATACTAAAAAGAAATATATTTCTAGACCTAAATTAAAAACTTTCAAACATAAAGTTAGTAAACATATTGTGGATTTTTATAAAAAATATAAACTAAAAATTTCTAAAAAAAATCTACCAAAAATATCTCGTGTTACAGGAATTCCACAGTCCGCATTAATGCGTGTAATTAAAAAGGGAGAGGGCGCGTACTATAGTAGTGGTTCTCGTCCAAATCAAACCGCTCATAGTTGGGCATACGCTAGACTCGCATCATTTCTTCTCGGTAGAGGTGCGTATAAAATAGATAAACACGTTTTAGCAAATGTAGATAAATCGAAAATAAAAATTAAATTACCAAACATTCCTCAACAAAATCAAGACTCTATAAAAGATTGCTGTAGTGTTGTCGGAAATGAAAACGGTATATGTAAAACTAATAAAAGAACCTTTAATCTCCCAAGAAGATTCTCTAAAAAAAAATGTAATCCAAAAAATATTAAAGGATTTACTATGCGGTCAAGTTGTGCTCCATTTAAAGAGTGTAAATACTAAATTATTTTAACAAAGAAAGTGTGAAGTACGATACTAAAGCATATAATATAGCACCCCAAAATGTATCTAATAGTACAAATTTCATACTCCATTTTTTTATAATAGCAAAGTTGGTTAATTCGAATATGCCATAGATTACAAAACCTAACATGGCACCTGTTTTAACCGCTTGTGTAATACTTTTATGAACTAAATATGGTTTGTATACAAAATAAACCCAAGCAAGTACCATTAAAATGTATGCTCCTAAGGCAGAAAGCATTCTGACCTCCATTTTTTCACCTTGAACTCTAAGTAGAAGACTGTGCCAATCTTTCATAAAAGCACCAATAAAAAGGGCATCCAATACAAGGAAAAATACTATAGATAATAAAACAGCTTTAACGTTAATTGATTTCATTATATTAATTAAAGAGAAAATATACATATAGAATTAAGTTTTAATTCATCATTCTTTTAACATGATCCCACTGTGCGAATACTACAGCGAGAACGAAAGCAATAAGACCCATAAGAAGATGGACATTGTGTGATGGGCAACTGTTAGAGAACATTGCTACTAATTCGCAATGAACCTTGTGTGGCATTAATCCCCAGAAAAGAGCGTTAACAGCTAAAAAGGCTACTAATAAATTTTGGAAAATTACGTTCATTTGGTATATAATTTAATTAGAAAAAAAAAAAATAAATAATTCTTTATATATAGTAATAAGATGCCTCGCTTAAAATTATCAAAAAATTACTTCGTTATTCCAATAATAATATCTATAGTTCTAATCATAATTTTAGCAGTAGTTTTTAATTTGGGTACATGTAGTCTTGGTTCTGAAAGTAATAAAAATGTATTAGAAGGATTCACAGATAACGATAATAAAGTTAAACAAGTAAAGAGACCCTTTGTAAATTTCTATGATAACTATGGTAATCGCCTTAATGTTATCGCTATAAGTAAACCTTATTCAAACGATGATAATGAAAAGGAATATCAGGAACTCGCTAAAGATAATATGATTATTATAGGTGTTTCAAGTTATTTAGAGTTTCCTAATCCAGTAAGTTCACCTTATGAAAATTTTGATGAAAATTACAAAAAGTATAAATATAAAGAACGGTGTAGAGCTTGGTTACATGGATTCCGCAATCCTGGAGATTACTTTCCAATGAATGTACCAAAAGCCCTTATCAGTGAATCTGATTTTATTGACTGTAAGATTAATAAACCAGATAACTCTGTAGAAAAGAAATATGATTTCATTTACATTTGTTTAAAACAAGACGAAAAGAAAAATACTTGTGATGATTGGGCAACCTACAATAAAAACTGGACATTGGCTAAGAAATGTTTAAAGGTAATGTGTGAAAAATACAAATTAAAGGGTCTCCTTGTTGGTAGAAAGGATTGCGAGATTACTAACTTGTGTCATAAACTTATGGATTCAACTAATATGCTTAAACATGAAGAATTAAGACGATGTTATCAACAGTCAAAATTTATATTTCTTCCTAATTATGCGGATGCTTCCCCAAGAGTACTCAGTGAAGCATTAGCAACTAATTTACCAGCATTAATTAACAGAAATATTCTTGGGGGATGGAAATATATAAATGATAAAACAGGGGTATTTTTCACTGATGAAAATGATATTGATGCCAGTATTAATGAAATGAATAGAAAATTACTTGAAAATAAATTTTCACCAAGGGAGGAATATATTAATAATTATGGTCCTGTAAATTCAGGGAGAAGACTACGTGACTTTTTATATAATACATTTGGCAACGAAATAAATATTCCTAAACATAAAACTGATTATATTACTATAGACTACGCAAAGACTAATTATGCTCAGTGTGAATTATAAAAAAATGAACGAAATTTCATTGAAATTTCTAATTAAAATCAATAAATCCCAAATTATATTCAAGTTGGTTTGATCTTGTAGTTGTATCAATTGGGTTTTCCATTACAGCTCTTGGAGCATTGACATCTCTAACATATCCAATATACTGTTTTATATTAGTCATTATGTTTTGAATACAAAAATCCAAAACATATCTATTTAAATCTTTTACCTGTTCCTTAATTTTACAAGGAAGATTTCTTGAATGTTGAAGATACATTGCTCTCATAACTATTTGAAGAGATTCCTCGCTTTGTTTAGCTATTTTATATTGGTCTCTTGAAGCTTTGAATACTTCATCGATTATCTTTTGTTGAAGAAAGTCAATATTTACTCTTGAAAAGAATAAATTGCTTAATTCGTTATCACTATGAATATTTTTAAGAGCATCTGTAAATCCAGCATTTTGATTGACACCCATATTTTGATGTAATTCAAATGGCACACCTCCTGAATAATCACTAATATTTACTCTACCCGTGTATTCGTCCATATATAATACTATTTATATTTTTTTTATTAGATTATTTCGGATGTAAAATTTGCTCTCCTAAAAAGTGATGTTACTTTGAAAAAAATACTATTTTGATTATTAAGATTTAAAACAACACTATCGGAAGATAATTGAGTAGCGCTTGTTGTTAATTCATATGATTTATTACTTAATGTACCATCATTAGTATTTATAGAATAATCTAATGGAATATGTATTTCCTTATACATATCAATTGAACTTGCACTTAACATACCTATACTAAAAATATTGTGTCCGGATTTTCTATTTAAAAAGTTTTCCAATTCAACATTGGTACCCCCACTTACACTAGCATTTCTAATAATTATAGTGTCTCCAATAGAGTACTCTTCTGGTGAGAAATATTTAGTCATTGTTAAGATTATATATTCACTTGCTACATCTAATTTAACTGAACCAATAACCATGAAATCATTCATTAGTGTTAACTGTTTTCCACTTGGATCAAAAAAGGAAACATTCATATTATTAAGAGAACTCATTGGATTAATGAATTGTTTACTTGTATCTGTAATATTTCTCATATAGAGTAAATTTTTGTTAGTTCCAAGTATCAAATTCTTTCCATGCCCAACTATTAAGTTATCGGATTGTCCATTATTTTGGTCACCTGTATTGTTAACTCTTTCTTTAGAATCATCAACAACTAATATATTACTAGACGAACTAATTGTTTTATTTGTACCATCAAGATTTGATTGGAAACCATTTATATTCATGACTACATAATCTAAATCACTTATTCGTCTTAATCTTACATTGAAACCACCTATATTTTTTTTTAAACCATGAAGTTCCGGTAGATCAAGATACAAATTAGGTAAAAGAACCGTCTCAATGCTTATAGATTTGATGTTATCATAATTTCTAGTAAAATGGGCACTGTTATTTCCATCATCTACTGAATTTTGGTTAAAATTGGTACCAAATAAAATATTATAACTAAAGGTTTTTTCACCATTTTTATAATTTCTATCTTTACTATTTGCTACAAGTAAGTAGTCCTCGGTATACTCTGTATATTTGTTTTCGTCTTCGCTATCACTATCATCACTGGTATCGGTTGATATATTTCCATCTCTATATTGATAAAAACTCATTTAAATAAAAAAAGATTATTTTACGTAATTTTAAACTTTATTCCTTAAGTAATTAAGAATTGACTAATGTATTTAAGTCATCGGTCCACAAATTAGTTTCAGATTTCTTCATTAATATATCATATTCAGATTTGTTTCCATCTAGTTTCTTTTGGAGTTCATCAATCTTTTCAGTAGTCAAGGAGTAAATAGGCATTTTAAGTAGGATATCGTATTTTTTATCATCTGAAAATTCTTCAGATTCTTCCTCGCCATCTGAAACGTTTTTCAAGGAAGGATATCCCAGTGAGACTAGTTGTGCTACAATCTGACTTTTCTTTACATTCATTACCTTAATCTTTCCACTAATAAAATCCTTGATGAATCTCATTTTCACTTCCAGAATGTTGATAATACCAGTTAATTCATTTAGGATATGCTTTTTCCTAAGTGTGTAATGTTGAATCCGTACATCAATGAATTCGTCTAGTATATTGAATACACTATCCGTCTTTTTGATTCGGTTTTTACTATCATAATAAACCATATTACTTGAATTGATTACTGAAACCAGTTTAAAGAGTTTCTCCAGTTTAGTAATGTTCTGTGTGTCAGGTTTGTCAAGCGTTGCTAGAACACCAGGAGCAAAGACGATTTCAAAATCAATATCACAATCTGTAGACTGGGAAACATAACTTCTAACATACTGCTTCTTATTTGGATTTTTGCTATCAATCAAGAATGATTCAATTGTTTCCTTGTACTTTTCAGTCCAAATACCAATAGGAAGTTCAGTAATCTTAAGAGTATTACCCTTTATTTTATAGATACCCTTTGTAATATACTGATTGTCTTCGATTTCATAGACTGTTCCTTTGAATCCCTTGAACCAAGGTTTCATTTCAACATATTCCTCGCCTTTCAGTTTACGTTGAATATTTTTGATTAGATCAAGTGGATTAAAACTGGGAATATCTGTGGACCAACCAGTACCGATACCTGTTGCCCCATTAACCAAAAGCATAGGAATAATTGGAACATAGAATTCTGGTTCAACTTGGAGACCATCATCGTTGTGATATTTAAGAATAGGGTTATCCTTGCTATTGAAAATCTGTTGACTCATTTCGGTGAGACGTGTATAGATATACCTAGGTTGAGCACTATCCTTACCACCCTTGACCCTTGAACCAAACTGTCCATTAGGAAATAGCAGATTGATGTTATTACTTCCCACAAAATCCTGAGCCATACCCACAATAGTTGACTGAAGACTTGCTTCACCGTGGTGATATGCGCAGTGCTCACTAATATATCCCGCCAACTGTGCGACCCGGATTTCCTTAGTAAGATTCCGCTTAAAACATCCAAACAGCACCTTCCGCTGGGACGGTTTCAGTCCATCAACTACACTTGGAATACTCCGAATATTATCGGAATTGCTAAAGTGAATGAGGTCCTTATTGACGAAATCGCTAACGGAAACATTTTTCTTGGTATAATCAAGAGTGTTATCTCGGTCATATCCACTCAACCAGTTCTTCCGGTCATCCGAACTACCCTTTGTTTTACCAAATGCAAGTTCAATTGACTTATCATCAGCACTTTCTGCGCCAGTATAGACTACTAGTTTGAATTCCCGGAAATACTCCTTTGCTTCCGCAGGTGTACTAGTTCCCAATCCTTTGTAGTATTTACAGGTCCACCCCGCACCATCATCATTATTCTCCTTCCACTTATCGAAATCCTTCACTGAGTAGAACTTCAATTCCTTTTTTCCCTTCTTGGATTTGGCCTTCACGATTGGCGTAAGCATACCAGTAAGGAATCCAGGATACCTGAATAGAGATGGCCACATCGTCTTGAACATATTGAATAGCAGTCCCTTAATATGCGACCCATCCTCGTCCTGGTCGGTGAGTACCAGAATTTTGCCATATCGCAATTCATTGAGTGACGTATATTCCTTACCGACTTGAAGACCAATGATTTTCTTGATCATATTAATCTCAGTGTTTTCCATTAGTTTCTTCATATTCTTGATGTCCTGAACGTTAAGCATCTTACCCTTTAGAGGGAATACGCCATAATAGTTCCGTCCAATAATGGACAATCCTGAGAGAGCCAGTGCCTTCGCTGAATCACCCTCGGTAAGAATGAGTGTACACTTCTCAGATTCCTTGGTTCCCGCCATATTGGCATCGTCCAACTTAGGAATTCCAGTGATACGGTTCCGCTTTTTTCCATCACTCTTCTTCATATCAGTCATGTCCTTGACTGAAGACAACTGGAGAGCCTTCTCAATAATACCACATTTAGACAACTGGTCAATGAATTTCTGCGATAGTTCGCATTTTGACCCAAATTGACTAGCATTTGTAGTGAGACATTCTTTGGTTTGACTATTGAAACTTGGATTATCAATCGTGGCTTTAACGAATAGCATAATGTTTTCCTTAATGAATACTGGTTTTACAGTAATTTTGTTTTTCTTAAGGATAATATCCGCCAGACGTTTGGAAATATTGTTCAACACAGTATCAATGTGCTTTCCTCCCTTATAGGTCTGAATACCATTAACAAAGGAAACCTGTTCAAATGATACATTGGGATTAAGGCACGCCACCACTTCCCAACGGTCGTTAACTTTCTCATATGCCCGAGGGGTATCGCTCTTTCCACCTATATAGAGGTCAACGTACTTTTCAAAGTTCTTGCTCTCAATCTTTTCACCATTAAGGTAGACATTGACCGTATTATCAGTCCATGCCGCCATATCGTATGTCCGCTTTTCAATGATTTTAATCATATCATCCGTCAACCCAGTTTGCTTGAATCTGGCATAATCAGGAATGTAGGACACTTGAGTGTATGGTTTCCGCCCATTCTTGGTGATTTTCGGTTTCTCCTTTGTCTTCATGTTATCACGAAAGGTTTGTGTGAACTTCAGTTTGTTCTTTTCATCAATGGTTTCAATGGTAAACTGGCGAGAGAAGATGTTAGTCAACTTAGCACCATAACCATTTTTTCCACCAACGTGCTTCTTTTCTTTTTGGTCGTAGTTAGAAGAAGTCAAGAGATTACCGAAGATTAGTTCCGGAATGTATATTTTCTCCTTTTCGTGGAGTTCAACTGGTATTCCTTCACCATCATTGAAAACTGTAATCTCGCCAGTTTCTTTGCTGTAGTTCACCCGGATGTTCTTTACAGGAACTGTTTCCTCACCCTTTTCCTGCTTTTCGCGAGTACGAGTGAATTGGTCCAAAGCATTCACGATGATTTCATCGAAAATCTTGAATTCACCAGGGACAAAGGTCAGTAATCCCTTGACCATTTTTCCACTACTCTTGTCGAAATACCACATTTCTTCTGTAGATTTCTCTGTGCTACCAATGTAGGAGTCTGGTAGTTTTAGGACGTGCTCTTCATGGGTTAGTTTTACAAATTTTTTGGAACTAGTCATATTTATTTACTTCCTGGTATTTTGTTAAATAATAATTTTTAAAATAAAAATCAATTTTATACATTTTATATTAGGGAAACTACTATAGTTAGATTGAATTCAACTAAATTTAAAATATATAATTTCTCTCATTATACATATGGACGGCTTTGTAGTAATATTAGGACTATTCCTTACAATTTTAATCATTATTTTAGTCTATAATAATAATAAGGAACTGTTTTCATTGTGTAGTAAAAAACCTGGTTTTTTCCAAAGATTTTTAAATTTTTTAAATGGGTCTTTTATTGAAAAAGATAAAAAAGCAAAAAAAGATGATTCATTTACTGTACCTGTAGATGAACGTAATAATCTAATGAGAAATGAGGGTGACAATTATTATTGGTCATGGCAATAAATAAAATATTAACTCTGTTTTTTTTTTATTTCTATTATCTATATGGATAATCAAAAAGTATTGTTCTACTTTTTAATAGTATTCTTAACTTTACTATTTATAACAACCTTTTCCAATATTTACAATAATAAAGTAAATGAAATTACCGAAGGATTCACCTCTTCATCAACAACTACTAACGGGGAAACAACTGCCGCTGAAACTACTGCCGCCGAAACTACTGCCGCCGAAACTACTGCCGCTGAAATAAGTTCCCAATTATCTGAACATATACAAGAATATATTGATAAAAGACTAGAAAGTGAGGCAGAAGCCTTAAATAGAATAAGAGATACCGATAGTCGCTTAGAAAATATAGGGGAACGTTTAAATATGGTAGATGATACATATGAAAAAGTTGACGAAATATCTCAGAGTTATAAAACTTTCCATAACAATTACCAAACTAAATTAGAAGAGATTTTAAAGAAAAAATTTGATACAAATACAAATAAATACAGTGTTAACAATAGAATTCATGCCATGAGATTAGAAAAAATTAAAGAAGATTTAGAACAGTTGGATGAATTGAAAAAAAGTGTAGAACAAACAGATGAATCATCCTCTAATGCTACTTCAAGAGGTCAAAGTCTTAGAGCTATGTCCGATGGTTCAAGACTCAACTTTGAATATGTAGTTTTAAATGGTGAAAGAACAAATAAAATAATAATTTCATTAAATAATGGATGTCTTGCCTTTGGTGAAGAATTAGATAACGGTAGAAGCATTATGTCATTAAATCTTAATTGCGCTGAAAAAAGAAATAGTCCTACACTTCATTTTGAAATTCACACAATAAACAACAATACTGAGTACAATGCTAAAATTAATTATGATAATGATGGAACTAAAACATTAGTATCTGATGAAGACAACATAGCATATCCATTTAAATTAGTTTCACCCACACTTCATTATGGACATTGTGTTGACCTTGTTGATGGAATTGTTAAAATCATTCCATGTACAAAGGATATATCCCAAAGATTCAAAATTTCAAATTCTCAGGTTCTTGGTGAATGTCCACAAGAGGCTTCAGCATAAATCTAAATAATAATCTCAAATTTATTATATTTATTTATTATAGATGACTAATAATAAACAATTAGTAATAGTTTTACTTTTAGTTTTAATTGTTATAATGGCAATTACAATATATCTTTGTAATAATAAAGAACAATTTCAATATAATTACCCTGATGAAGAAAAAAAAATTAACGACTGCGCTAAATCAATGGATGAACTATTTAACTTAATTGAATCCTTAAAGGCGGTAAATTTTCCAGTTGAATTAAGACAAGCATATGCTATGACTTTAATAACTGAAGATCCAAAACATTTAGAGCAAGTTCATGAAATAATTAATAAACTCGAAATCACGGATAGAGATAAACAAAATTTAAGTAATATAGTTTTTAATAGAAAAGGAATGGCACACTCGCTTAAAGAAAAACAGGCAATGGTAACAGCAAATAATATTTTTAATAAACTAGAAGCATACGAAAACGATATGTTATATCATAATTTCTCAAATAATTAAAATATTGAATAAATATATATGGAATACAAATACATTAACTTATTTTTACTATTCATAATTGTTATTCTTATAGCAATGAATTATAACTTAGCAAACACTCAAGAACAGTTTACTAGTCATTCCGAAAAGCATAATGCTAATATAAGAGCGGCGTTAAATGCGCAAAAAAGTAATAAAAAAAAAACTAAAACTGAAACTGATGAAGTTATAAAAACTAGTTTAGATGAAGGGTCCAATTATGTCAAAGATTCTGATACTCTCCAAGATATGTTTAGAGCAGTTTCAAATTCTGAGGCACTTTGTGATGAGTTGGAGAATAACCAAAAAAATAGAGATATGATTGAACAATACAAAATTAATGAAAGTACTTTAAGAGAACTTTCCGATCAAAAAAAGAGAATCAATGAATTAAGAAAGGTAGTAAATTATCTTAGAAAAGAGAAACTTAAAAGACAAACTGTTTCCGATAAGTGCCGTGTTGATTCGCAGAAACGACTCAATAAAGATTATAAATTGGTTCAAAAACTTTCAGAACAAGGTCTTCTCGGTGATGAATCTATTAAGGTTGACTTAAATGTATCTGATAATTTAAAGAATATCAGAAGACAAAATGTAAACAGAAATTCATCTGCTAACAACAATGTAGGAAATGTTATGGTTGCAAATAGCAATTCTAATAGCAATTCTAATAGCAATTCTAATAGTTCAAACAATAATGCTGGTGGCGATTCAAACAATAATGCCAATACACCTAGATTTGCAAAACAAAGATGCCCATATATAAATAAAAATAAATATGTTCATAAAGATGATCTTAGAGGCAAGTGTGTCGGGTGTGATGTAAATGAAATAACTAAAAACTATCCTTATTTAATGAAAGATTTCGCATAATTTTATATTATATATTATATATGTCCAGAGAACAAGTAATTACTCTTTTTCTATTTTTAGTAATAATAGTTTTATTACACTATTTAAATAAAATAAATAAGCTATTTTTAAAAGAGAATTTTATAAGTAAAAGCGGAGAAGCAGAAAATCAAAATTATTTAGATAAAATGGATTACAGTAATGAAATACTTGTAAAATTCTGTAAAAAATTGAGACAATTAGATAAACCTAATGATTTCAATATAATTTTAAAAAATATGAAAGATAAGTCAGTTTTAGAGAATAGAAAATTAATAGATTCCTTAGTATCAGAAATACAAACACTTCAAAAAGATATAGCACTTCACGATACAGATGCTCGTGAATTATATAAACTAGATACTCATAATACAGCTAAAAAACAGGTAACCGCTGTTAATAAAGCAATAGAAAACGTTAAAAATTCAGGAAATATATCGGTTAATTTAGTTTAAATATTATTTTATATTATTTATTATATGGATAGAGTAACTTTACTTTTTTTAGTTGCCATTATAGTAATTATTATTATAATTATTATGAATAAAAACCAATTACTCAATGAAAGATTTGCAGTATCGCATAGAGAACCTAAAAAGGAACTTATAATGAATCTTTTGCCAGGTTTTGATAATGAAATATTAGGAACATTTATTCCACAAAAAAATAAAACCAAGAATCCAAACAATTTAGTGTACTCACGTTCCCTTATGTCTAATACTTGGTATGGTCCAGTAACCAATGGTAATGTTTCAAATCACGTACTAACTGATTTATGTTACGCACCAAATAGAAAGTTAATTGGAGTTTTTATGACACTTGTTGATTCAGACCCATATTATTCTCTTTATATTAAAGAGTCAACGGATATGAAATCAAAATGGTTGTTATTAGATGATTCAGAAAATATCAGAAGTATTATTTTTGATCTAGATGGTCGCATGATTGGTTGTCACGCAATTACTGGTCAAATTTATAAAAAACGGTCGGATGAAATGAAATCAGAATGGGTAGAAACAAGTAACTATGATATTCCAATGAAAAAACTCATCTTCGACAAAGACCTTTATCTAATGGGAATAGGTATGGCAGACGGAAAATTATACAAAAAAATGGGATACTATTGGAGTGAAAATTCATGGGACACTGAAAATGTAGGCAACGATACTATATTTGATTGCTTTCATGATTTTGATGGATGCCTTATAGCAAGTTCATATAATGGGATTGTAAAACAAACATCCGCTAATTATATGGCTCCATTTTTACCAATAAGGGAAACTAAAAAAAATAAATCAAAATACAGTCTTAATGAAATTTTAAAATTTAAAACAGGATTAGTATTAGAAGATGACCTTGTACTAGATGATAATAGTAATTTAGGTTCTGAGTTAAAAGAAATTTTAAAATACAAAAAACAGGCACTAAAATTATGTAAAAATAAGTCTAATAGATTAAAGAAGATTGACTATCAACCTGACAAAAGCGATTCTAGAAATATTCAGTTAGTTAATAAACAAAGCCAAATGATTAATAATTTAGAATCTATGATTAAAAAATTGGAAGCAGATTTAGAATAAGTTCTTTTTAATTTAATTTTACTATAATTAGTTTCTTTATATATTATATAATGATTAACAGAAATCGTTCACGCTCACAAATTAGAAATAATTCTAGAAATA
>MDSZ01198264.1_pt1 | contig 12741 bp, 16 predicted proteins | sample 811201 | NCBI WGS metagenome assembly MDSZ01 (sample SAMN05326647, study PRJNA326480) | marine metagenome | isolation source: seawater | place: Indian Ocean: North | collected 2010
GAAGGGTGTAGTGCAAATAGTAAGGCGCTTGATCTTGCAAAAAAAGCACGTGCCAAACATGGATATGGACAGCGTAAAGTTCCAAAAACTACATAATAATAAATATTAACTTGTTATTGTGAATTGTATGATGTTTTTTATAAAATAAAAAATTGATAAAGAATAAAAAATTATTACTATATAAAAATTAAGCAAGTAAAATAATAATGAAGCTCGTCATTGATGATATCGAAAAATCTCAAATATTTACTGTCATTTTTCAGTACTTGAAGAATTTCTCTGATTATGTTAATCTTTCATTAAAAGATGATAAATTATATATTCAGGCTATGGACAGTTCAAAAATTTCTGTTTTTGAGGTTCACTTGCTATCAGATTTCTTCACAAGTTATGAATACGAAGAAAGTGAAACAATAGGTATTCAAGTTTCTATGTTACATAAAATTTTACATGTACGCGATAAAAAACAAAAAATGCAATTGGAAGTTGACGAAGGTGATAAATTAAATATTGAATTTACAAGTAGTGATCCAGCTATTTTAAACAAATATTTTCAAATTAATTTGATAGATATTGATGAAGAGTTGTTTGGTATACCTGATTCTGAATATGACGTTTCGTTACAAATAGGCTCTGCACAATTTGGTGAAATCATAACTCAACTCCAAATATTTGATGACACACTTAATATCGATTGTAAAGAAGATAAAATTTTATTGTATTCAGAATCAAATGATAGTGGAAACATGAAAGTAGAAATACAAAAAGAAAATTCAAAAGAATATATTGTAAATAATGAAATAACAAATAGTTATACGTTGAAATTGCTTCAGTACATTTCTTTGTATAGCAAAATTAGCGAAGAAATTAAATTAGAAATGACAACTGATCAACCACTAAAAATAACATATATGTTAGATAATCAAGGATCACGTTTAAATTTTTACTTAGCTCCAAAAATTATGGATTAACTGTTCCTGATTTCAGATTTTCAAGATCAATCACTACCATTCGAATTAAATGAACAACATTAAATAATACACTTGGAAAATAAATAGGTTTATTTTTTAATTCTTCTTTAAATTCTTCCAATTCTTTATCTCGAGAAGCTGATTGAACATTTTTCACCATTTCATAAATGAAATTGCATAGTCTTTCTAATTCTTCATCATTAAACAGATCATACTTGAATCGTTGAATAATAAATTCAATATCGATATATTCCTCAATATGATTTCTATTTGTATTATTATTAAGTTGCAATAAAGTATTTTTTATAAACTGTAATAATGATTCAAATCGTGTATATTTTTTTCGTTAAATTCTTGACAAAATACATCAAAAAATGCTTTGTTATATTGATTTTCTAATTGTTCCTGATTTATTAATACTGGTGCAAAACTCTTTATTTCATTAACAAAATTCTCTCCTCCTATATTTTTGGCAACTTTCATTACCTCATTTTTTGTTGTTTCAAATACATGCTTTTTATCATTATCTTCTGTATTTGCAATATCTACACTTAATTGATGATATTCATTAAATAATTGTTCTTTCATCGTTTTCAAATCTTTATTTTTCCATGTTTTAAAATGAATACCATATTTAACAATATACTTTTTGATTTCATTTTCATGACAATTTATCAATAGTCTGCTTGCATCAATTAATTGTTTGTTTTCTGGTACATTATAACTTCCTACTGTATCTTCTGGATATTTATATATCATAAATGCAGTTAAAAAATCTTTTGTATTTAGAATTGAAATTGCATGTAATGATGACAAAAAGTTTTTGGCTAAATTAATTATTTCTGGAGACATCATTTTTCTGACAATTTCATTAAAATCATCAATATCTAATAATTCTTTTTTTAAAACGTCCATATAAATTATGAAATATTTTTCATAATTTAAAAAAAATACAATTTATACAAATTATTTTTATCTTTAGTTTGACTTCATATTTTTCTGACTTAATAATTGTTTTACATTACACATTATTTGTGTAAAAGGTACCGCGATACCGTTTTGTCCTTGGATCATCCGATGTCTTACTGCGGATACGAGCTGAACGACGAACGGGTGCAGTCTTTCTCTCCTCCTTAAGTTTGCTACGTTTTTCACGCATATTTTGTCTCTTTTGTTCCAACAAAGCCTCATCTTGAATCTCTTCCTCTCTTAACAACTTAATATTTTCTTTTTCTTTTTGAATTCTATCCATAGACATAGTTTTAAGCAAATTTCTATAGTAAGTATCAATATTTTTAATTTCCCTTTCCCATTCATCCATTTTTCTATCCTTGAAATACTTATTCTTTACAAGATAACTCTTATGCTTATTAAGAGTACTCTTCCATTCTCTGAAAACAGCGCACTCTTGGGAATTTGCAAGTGTGATTGGCATATTTAACTATAAAACTCAAATAACTAATATGTTTAATTAGGTTTAAAAAAAATCAATTTTTTATTATATTGAAAACATTTATTCAATCCAAGAATATGTATTTGTATTTAAGTTAATCATTATTTTTCCTCTATATGTTTCAATACAATCATGACAAATCAAATTAAAGTGTTCATAATTATTAAACCAATAGTCTGAATGAAAAACACTTTTATATTCAAAAATTCTACATTTTCTAGTCATTTGAGTAAAATGTTTATAAGATTTACATTTATCACATTTATCGTATGTAAATTTATATATATGTATTTGTAATTCATCAGGTAGATCTGAAATTTTTATCATTTATATTTTTGATAAAATATATAAATATATCTTTTTATTTTAATTAAATGTTAAGTTGTAAAAATTTATCGCGCCCGTTTGTTGATACTCTTTTGAAAACAGCAAGAAGAATCAATAATTATTTACCTGATGAAAAATTTAAAAGTAAAATCTTAGTAAATGCATTCTTTGAGCCAAGTACTAGAACATCACTTTCTTTTGAAACAGCGATGTATCGACTTGGCGGTAAAGTTATTAATTTTGATAGAGAATCTTCTAGTTTAACTAAAGGAGAAACATTTGAAGATACTATTAAAACTCTTAATAATTATGCTGATATAATGGTACTAAGACATTCACAAAAAGGATTTGTAGATAAAGCAGCCAAATTATTATCCATACCTTTAATTAATGGTGGTAATGGAGATGGTGAACATCCCACACAAGCTCTTATCGATTTGTATACAATCTATAAAAAATTTAACCGACTAGATAACCTTAATATTTTATTTGTAGGTGATATTAAACATTCTCGAACAATACATTCATTAGTTGATTTAATACATATGTATCCAACAAATAAAATCTACTTGTTGCCATTTAAAAATAGGAAGCCAACACATGAATATTTGTATAATATTTCTATTAATCATTCTCAATTATTAGATGAAATTTGTTTATCTAAAGAAGATTTAGATATTAGCAAGTACGATGTTATTTATGTCACTCGATTACAAAAAGAACGTTCTTTTGAAGGAGCAGCAGATATTATTGTTAATAAAGAATTTATGCAAGGTTCAAAAGATGAATGTATTATTATGCATCCTCTTCCTAGAAATGAAGAATTGTCAAGAGATCTGGATGAAGATAAACGATCCATGTATTTTGAACAAATGAGTAATGGTGTAGAACTTCGAATGGCATTATTGAAATTGATTATAGAGGAAAATAATATCTAAGTTTATAATTTATATTAAAAATCATATGTATTATTATATGAACAGTTTTATGGAAGATTTTATAGAAGTACCTATTCCAGATAAAACAAAGTTTACAATTTATACAAGAACATCATGTATATATTGTACTAAAGTTCTGCAATTACTAAAAAACGAAAATATATTTTTAGTTGATTGTGATTCTTTTATCCGTAAGGATAAAGTAGTTTTTTTAGAAATAATGGAAGAAATTATTGGCTTTCCATATAAAACCTTTCCTATGGTATTTAAGGACGGTATTTTTATTGGAGGCTATGAAGAAACAAATAAATTATATAAAAAGTAGTATTATTTCATATTAGCTTTACTTGAAAATGAAGTTCCACATCCACAACTTGATTGAGCCATAGGATTTTTGAATGTAAACGTTTCACCCATAATATCTTTTTTCCAATCTATTGTAGTATCCCAAACATGCATAATACTGTGATCACAAATAAATAATGTGAAATCATCTCTTACTACTTTTTCTATATGTTTATTTGGTTTAAAATCTATAGGTTCTAACATATAATTAAATCCGTTACAACCACCTCCTTTAACTGAAAATAAAATATTTTTATTATTATTTTCTTTTGCAATTAGTGCTAATTTTTTATATGCATTTTGAGTAATTTTTATTATTTCTTTATTCATTAATATATACTTGCATTATTTTTAATATAAAAAAAAATAATTTTATTGGTAATATATAAATGAATACAATAATCGTTAATTCTTTAGCAGGAGCATTATTTTTTGGTATTTTTACTTATTTGGTAGAAATATTTGATAGTCATCCCCATTACTTGAAAATTGGCGCTTTTCTCTGGGCAGCACCCCTATTCTTTTTTATGTTAATTTATATTAGTAGTTCTAAAGATAAAGCTGTATTGAAAGCATTTTTAAAACATGCTTTGCTAGGAACTATTTTAACTGTGGGTGTTTTTATATTTACACTTTCTATATATCATATTCCATTTTTGCAAGTAGTATTATTAAATATATTAATTATTTGTCTTGCTGTTTATGCTTATTTCTATTTTAAAGTATTTGAATGGTGATTTTTATTCATCAAACGACGCGAACGTCGATAATATTTTACAGTTTTTTCACCAAGATGTCCATTATTCCAAATACCTTCAAAACTATAGTCGTTTGCATATAGGATTCCATAACCATGTTCTACTCCGTTTTTAAATTCACCAACATAAATATATCTTTGTGGTTCAATAATATATTTACCCTTTCCGCACATTTTATCATTTTCCCAATATCCAATATATGTATGTTTTTTTGAATAAAGAGTTGAAGTCCATACCATTTTTCCATAACCATGTTTTTTATTATTCTTCCAGTTTCCTTGATAAACTCCATATTTGTTTGCATAAATTACTTTACCAAAACCATGTACATTATTATTTTTCCATTCACCTTGGTATATATTTCCACTTGGAAATTCTGCATATCCTTGTCCATTTTTTTTATTATTTTTCATTTCTCCTTCGTAAAAACTATTATCTGAATATATGATTTTCATAATAATATATTGTTATTAAAATAATATATTATATCAATTTTTTTAATTACTCATTTTCTTAAGAATTACAATCATCATCTGCAGAACATTCATAACAAATTTTATTTTTTTCAATAATACTATAAATCTCATCTCCGTCTACAATACGTTTTTGTTTTAATAACTCAACACATTCTCTGAATGCTACATTATTTTCATTAATTAGATCTAATGCCTTTGTAAAAGCAAAATGAACTAACATATTCACTTGTGTATCAATTGTGAACTTAGTATTATCACTTAATTTTTTTTGTTCCATTTCAAAATCTCTACCCATAAATGGATGATCACCACTAGTAGTATCATCTGTTTGAGCTAAAATATGACCAAAACCATATTCAGTAATATATTTTCTTGCAATATTGTTTGCTTGCTTCAAATCATTAGAAGCACCGGTAGTTACTTCCAAATCATTAAAATCAGTAAAAATTCGATCATCTTTTTTAGATTTTTCATTCTTACTATATAAAAATACTTCCGCTGCTCTTCCACCAAGTGCAATTATCAAATTTGCTAACATAAATTTCTTTGTTGCATATTTTTGAAATCTTTCTTTTGGTGTAAATAAAGTATAACCACCTGCTCCACTTTTATTTTCATTAATAGTTATTTTACGTAAAACAAACATATCATCAAAAAGAGCTGTTAATAAAGCATGTCCAATTTCATGATTACTTACTAATTCAATTATATCTTGATCAACAGTTTGTGTATTAGATACTAATCCAATTGTCATCTTTTCATATGCATCTAATACATGTTTACGATTAATTTCAGTTGCGTTATTTCGTACCGAAAATATAGCAGCTTCATTAGCCAAATTGGCAATATCTGCACCTGAAAATCCAGGTGTTAATTGAGCAAGTTCATCAAAATTTACAGAAGAATCTAATTTTTTATTTCGAAAGTGTACCTTCATTATTTCTTTTCGTCCATCTGTATCAGGAACACCAACCGTAACTTTTCGATCAAAACGTCCAGGCCTTGTTAATGCTGCATCTAATATATCTATTCTATTTGTTGCTGCTAATACAACAACTCCTTCACTTGAACTGAAACCATCCATGTTTGTTAGAATTTGATTTAATGTTTGCTCTCGTTCATCATTTCCTCCTGCAATTCCTGCGCCACGCTTTCTACCTATTGCATCAATTTCATCGATAAATACAACACATGGTGCGTTTTCTTTAGCCTTTTCAAATAGTGCTCGAGCTCTGGATGCTCCAACACCTACAAATACTTCAATAAACTCTGAACCACTTACACTTAAAAATGGAACATCGGCTTCTCCAGCAACAGCTTTTGCCAAAAGTGTTTTACCAGTACCTGGAGGTCCTTCTAATAAAACACCTTTTGGAATTTTTGCTCCTGCTTCTTCAAATTTATCTTTGTTCTTCAAAAAATCAACTACTTCCATTAGTTCATATTTCGCCTCTTCACAACCAGCTACATTTGCGAATGTTGTATTTAATGAAGAACTGTCTACAAAATTTATATTTTTATTATTGGTTGGATTTAAAATATTATTAGACATCCCAAAATTTCCACCACTTCCATCTTGATTTCTATTGCGAAATGCTAGTACAAAATTAACCATAAAAGTAAATACAATAAAATAGATTGAAATGTTATAAAAAGCTTCTCCTACCTTAGAAAATATTTCAAAAAATTCATTCTTAGGAATTGTAATCAAATCAACATTTACGTTATTTTTAATTAAATGATCCAATAACGAATTTACGTTTTCGGGAAAAAGATGCACAACATGTAAATTAGATGCTTCTGACCCAAGCTTATCAATCGCAATAGCATTTTTACCATCATCTGTAATTGAAATTGCTTTAATCATTTTTTCATCTGAATAATCAAATAAATCTGTGTAACTCCATGGATTTCCCAAAGATTGTCCAAAAAAATTTTTCACTTCAATAGAAGGAAGGATATTTTGTGTAGCATATAATTTAGGTTTTATTAATTTATTATTATGTACAAAACTATGTGCTGTGCAAAACGTTAAAAATATAAAATAAAGCATATTATATCTTATTTACAAGATTATTTCTATATAGTTTAATCTTAATCTATGAAACAAACTAATGTATTATGAATGATTTAAAAATATTATTATTTAGTAATATAAATGTTATTTATTTATTGTTTGTTTATTTACGTTGGTCTAATACATGGATTGTTTAGTAAGCCAAAATTACATTCAAAATCCTTACAAATAAATAGTCATAACTGGTATGTTATTGGTGAAAATGATAAATTTGTTTCAAATAAAGCTGAAAAAATAATATTAAAAGATACTCCCATAGCTGTTTGGAAAGATAATAGTAATAATTATGGTGCTATAAGTGATATATGTTCACATAGAGGAGCTTCATTATCCAAAGGCCGTATAGATCCTAATGTAAATTGTTTGGTTTGTCCTTATCATACTTTTAAATTTAATCAGTGTGGAAGATTAGTACAAACACCTGGTAAGGACTTTATGCGTCATAGTATTAATTTTAATAAAAAAACGGATGTAGCTCACTATAAAATTATTAACTTGAATGATTGGATCTATATATGTGATAATCCTATATACGATATAACTGCATTATTATCAAATCCGGCGTCTGATTTTTGGATAGAACCAGAAGCACATAATTCATCATTTCGGTGTGTACATTTAAGTAAAGATTTTGATATTGATGCACGAACTGTTACGGAAAATTCTTTAGATGTGTTGCATATTTCAGAAGTACATGATTTTGGAAATAAAAAGCGTCCTTTACCATTTTCTGATAAAATTGAAGAAGTATCTCAAGGACACGTTCGTGTAAGTTATGAATATGAATCAGGAGAAGAATCCATTCCAAGTAAAGTATTTAATATAGATAAATTAATGATTGAAAACGAATATATTTTACCACACTATACTGTTGCTCGTGTTTGCTTTGGTCCTTTTGTCAATACAATTGTAACTTCTGCACAACCTATATCAAAAACAAAAACGAGATTATTTGTTAAAGCATATCGTAATAACTGGGTATATAATATTCCATTTTTAGACTATATATTTGATGAAATTACAAGATATTACATGGAAAAAACTTTAAATCAAGATAAAAATGTGATTGACACAATCTATTATGAAAATAGAGATGGTAATTTTATAACGAAATATGATGAGCTTGTTAAACGATACAGAGAAGATTATAATACTTATGTGCTAGATAAACAATTATAAAAACGATATATACATTTGAATATATTTTTATTATGCCAAAAAATCCGTTATTAATTCCAATTGTAGAAGAAAATAGTAAGCAGTCTGAAGATACTTTAGGTGCTGAATTTTTAAGAGATTGTAATCCAGATGATAGTAATCAATCTTCTGAAGCTGCATTTCAAAGTTACAACGAAAGTTATTTATTACAAAAAATTGCCGAAGAAGAGGTTAAGAGACATGAACAGTTAAGTATAAGAATACAAAATGTAGTACTTTTTATAGTCTTTTTAATAATAATAATAAGTATTGTATTAATTTTATTATCAGCTCATATCATTTAAACATTTTATTGTAATATGTTATAATAAAATGATTGTAAATTTTTTTTTAGAAAATAAACTTGATTATGCAAATATTCATGACTATACTTATTTATGTCAATTCTTTGCTGCAATATTAGGAAGTTATTATTCATTTTATAAAGAAGATGTTACCTTTGCAAGAAATGTTATTGGAACATATTTTGGAATAGAAATTTTATTTATACCTTTCTCAAATGTGGATGTTTGGATACATCATGTTGCTTCATTATTATCTATATGTTATTATTCTTATTATGATTTTGACTTTACAATTTCAAATAGTGTATACAAGAAAATTTTTAGTTTTGAAGTTAGTAGTATTTTTTTATGCATCTTTCATTATTTAAAAATTCGCAAAAAATATTTGAAAAATAAGTTTGGTTCTCTTTATGATAACATATTTATGTTAAATAATATTATTTTTATTTTTTGCTTTTGCAAATGGAGATTATATCATTTTTATTTTGATATGTTTGCCAATAAAGAATTTTATAATTTAGTGACCTCTGATGAATCGATAATTACTACATATTTACCTTACGCAGTAACAAGTAGTTATATGGGTCTTAATCTATATTGGTTTTATCTTATAGTAAATGGAATAATAAAAAGAAAAATAGTAGAACGTTAATTTTAAGTAAAAGATTAATAACAACAGAATAGATTGTTATTAATTAAATATCAAGAGAAACTGTATTTTTATTGGATAAATTCTTTCGCTTAGATTTTTTGGGCATTTGGGTATTTTCTACATCTTTTAATGATGTAATAGAAATAACTGAATCATTATCATTTCCAGCAGGTTTATTTTCATGAATATCTATAGTACGTGTTTTCAAACCAGATAATATATTATCTAGCTCACTTGCTTGTGGACCTTTCATTTCTTGTCGTACAGGTCTTACACTTTTTTGTTGTGCATCAGCAGCTTCAAAATTATTTCCTATTTCAACTCCCTTTTCTTTGAACATAGTACCGCGACCAGCTTCTATATCTGGTCTATTTGATGCTCTTTCTGTATATACCATACCAGGTCTTTGTGGAGGAGCCATATTTTTTGTTTCTACAGGAGCTGGAGGTGGAGGGCCACGAGGTCCAGGATTACTTTGCATAAATTCATTAGCCATTTCAAATGCAGGAGAATTTTGACTCATCGTATCTGAAGTAGCTTGTGTAAACATTTTCATTAATTCAGGGCTTTGTTTAATTACATCATTAAAAGCAGGTGTTGCAGAAGATAATGCTTTATTGGAAAAATTTAATACAGCAGCACTAAACCCTACGCGTAACAATAATGAAATTTCAGGAGCTAACTTTCCACCCTTATACTTATCATGAAGTTCACCAAAAATTTCTTCATAACTATCTAAATCTTCACTCACTTGTTCACCCCATCCATCCAAATTCAAATCAAAAGGATTAAATACAGCATTACCATATTCTAAAGAATTGATAAACGTCATGAACCACCAGCCCTGTAATTTTATAGAATCTTTCTTTCTTTTATCTTCCAAAGCTGTCTCGTATTCATCTTCTACTTCATCAAAATCAGATTCCATATTAAAGTGTGAATAATTACTGATTAATTTTTTTTCATTCCATTCTTCTAACTTTTTAATCATCATTCTTTTTTTTCTTCTTTTTTCTCGTTCATTCATTTTTGATGAAGACGATGAAGATGTTCTTTCAACATTAGGAACTTCATTCATCTTTGTAAATCCATCCCAGGTTGTTGTATTTCCCATACTTTCTTTTGTAGCAGAACCTAAATTAGAATCATTAATTTCTTTATCAACTATAATTTTGGGTTCTTCAGCAAATAATACGGATTCAGTATTTGCTGGTTCATTATTTAAAGAAGAAGATAGATCATTCATTTCCTTTTCAAGATTGTCTAAATCATCTAGATTTAGATTGACTTCTTCTTTTGCTGAAGAATTTTTATCATTCATAAGTAATTCAATTCCTGGACCAAAATTTACAGAAGGTCCGCTTTTTTCTTCAACAGAAATAGGTTCTAGGTTTTCAACACCGATGTCAATCACTTCCATAATTATGATATTTATACAATTTTTATTTTTAAATCATCCGCATAATATATATTTTTTTCTCTAATAAAATAGAATAATCCTTGTAAAAAACAATCGGCCAAATCATCTTTTTTCTTAGAATTTTCCCATTCTTTCCAATCAACAAAGAATTCATTTGAATCTATTAACTTTTTGCTAAAGAAAATACTTTGCTGTTTATTCTCTTTATACGTATTTTTATCTTTTATTTGTTCAAATTGTTTCAATTTATGTCCAGATGATACAAATTCTATATTTGTGTTTTCATTTGTCATAATAAAATATTGAGCTAACATTCCTTGTATTGTTTTCATTCTATTTGCAATAGGAGAAATTTGATTTTCTATAAAAACAATATCAATATGTTCTAATTCGTTGATTTTCATTAACTCATGTTTAAGGTTTTTTCCAATTGTTATTAAGTTTGTATCACCAGCATTTATTTTCTTTTCTTTAACTATTGGTTCAAGCATATTTTTCGAGAAATAATCATCAAGAATATTGAGTAATTCTGTTTTTGATCTTTTATTATTGTCTAAAAAGAACATATGTCGTTTTCCTAATGTTATTAATTCATCTACTTTTTTCTTTTTTAAACTTTGGGTAGTTAGATCCTTTTGATATGTCATATATGTTTTATTCGAGTTTGCATGTTGAGTACAGTAATACATGTTCTCCTTTTTATATTTTGCTTGTTTCCCACAAACCTTTTCTTCCTTCTTTGTTTTAACTTTGCAAGTACAAGTATATTTTATTATATCTTGTTGATCCATTAGATTGAGAACATTCCAGTCTTTTATTTGAAATGATTGTCCAGATAAATCTAAAATGCAGTAAGCCATATTTTTAATACCAATATCAAAACTGATTAATTTCATTTAAATGAATATATATTTAATTCATTTAAATGATTTTTATGAGAAAAACTTATAGTCTAAGTTGGGCTTTCAATAAATTATCTTGAGTAATTGTGGGGGAAATTTTTCTAGATTGCAATTCTTCACGGGTAAGATAAATAGATTTCAAATCACTAGAAGTATATCCAAATGGTTTTGTTTCATCATCTAAAGAACTATACAAATGAGGCTCGTTTGTTTGCTTAAATTTATTGGAATGGATGCTTGTAATATCAATAGGACGTTTAAAGTAACCTACATCATTACATGCTTCTTTAAAGTTATGATCCAGTATTGAATTAGCATTCTTAGTCAAGTATTTTCTATATTTCCAGTTAGAATTTATATTATGTGTATCTTTTAAGTAAGCATTTACAACAGATTCGGGTTGCCAGGAGGCAGTTACAGCTCTTCCGTCGCTCATCATAGGTGGAAATTCAGGATACTTATTATTTGTATTATATCCTAAAGTAGATGGAGGCAACGTTTCTTTTATTTCAGGATATGCGGTTTTTGTATTTTGTAAATTATCTAAAAATTTAGAAAACATGTTATAATATATAAAAAGGTATATATTATAATTATTAATAAATTCTAAATTTACACTTTTTACTCTTTCAATAATGCTAACAATTCAGCTTTTTTAAGTTTACTAGGATCTTCTGATAGTCCTTTTGAAAGAACCAATTTTTTTAAATTTTGTACATGCATTTTTTTATAATCATCCATCGTGTTTTCTACTTTTTCTTCTTCTATTTTTTCTACACTAATAGTTTGTTCTTGTAATACATCTAATACAGGATCTATTTCTTCAATAAATTCAGGATCTTCTAAAATTTCCTCTGAATTGATTGCATCAGAATCAATTTGTTCATTTAATTCTATGCTTATTGTTTTTACTTCTTCTA
>MDSZ01072111.1_pt1 | contig 12740 bp, 15 predicted proteins | sample 811201 | NCBI WGS metagenome assembly MDSZ01 (sample SAMN05326647, study PRJNA326480) | marine metagenome | isolation source: seawater | place: Indian Ocean: North | collected 2010
CGCTCCAGCCATTTTTGCAGGAATTGATCCGTCTGATGGACAATTCTTTGTTGCTAAGAAGGGTATCTTTAATGCGAACCCTAAAGTATATAAAACACCAGAAGAAGTTACGGCAGATACATCTGGCGATTTAAGTTCCAAACTTATTAAAGCTTTAGAAATATTACCAAGTTTGGGTATTAAGGGTGTTATTCAAGGAGATTTTCTATTCTCTAAAAAAGATTTAAAAGCACAATACATAGATGGACAAAAGTATATAACTTTTCACCCTAATACAATTGTATATGCAGTTCCATATGGTCCATTAGCAAATGAAATTAATAAATCTGAAATTGGTATTGTTTGGCATACTCGCTACAAGGGTAGTAGTTTTGAAAAAATGTCTGCTGAGTTTGGTAAAAATATTGCTAAGACATTAAAACCAAATCCTAGAATTTGGAGTGTTGATGCTGAATATGATGATGCATCTGGTACTGCAACAATGACAGAAAAAGAAACGGCTAAAGTTACAAAAATGTTATCTGATGCTGGTAAAATCTTTCAGAAACTTGATGCTAATAGTTTAAATGGTATTTCTGATAATGAAGAATTACTCATGAGAATGAAAACTTTTCTTAATAAGAAAGTACGTGCTGGTAAAAGAGTTACCAATGTAAGTAAAGTTGTATCAGAGATGATAACTTATTTTCACGATTATTATAAAATTGAAAGTGATAAAAGAAAGTCAGCTAAAGGAAAAGCTGGTGTAAGTGATCGTAAGAAAGAAGTGATGAAATATTTTTCTAATACGAATAAAAGAAATTTAGAAAACATTCTCCATCTTATGAATGCATTTGTAGATGTAAAGCAAATCTTAATTAGTCAAATGAACAAAACTGCAAAACTAAAAACTTTTTTATCAACTGCTGATGGCTTTGAAGTCACTAGTCCAGAAGGATATGTTGCTATTGATAAAGTCGGTAAGAATGCCGTAAAGTTAATAGATAGAATGGAGTTTAGCAGGGCTAATTTCTCAGACAAGGTTTTTAAAGGGTGGCAGAAGTAAGTGTATGGATATTAGTATTAGTAACGGCTACGAGTGATGGTATAATATCGAAAGATGTTGACGTTTTTAGTTGGCGTCCTCGATGTATGATGGCTGGTTCAGGAAGAACCACGTTTATTAAAGACAAACAAGGCTATGTTTGTATTGAAATGAAAAGGAAAGAATATTATGAAAGCTGGAAAAATATGGGGGAAAACTGAGTTAGTAGAGGCCAATTCTGCATTAGAATTTCACAGAATAGAAATGAAGAAGGGTGGGGTTTGCAGTAAGCATCTTCACGAATTTAAATGGAATGGTTTCTTTGTTGAATCTGGTTCTATGATAGTTAGAGTATGGCAGAATGATTATGATCTAGTTGATGAAACAACACTTAAAGCTGGTGATTATACAAAAGTAAAACCAGGACTATATCATCAATTCGAATGTATACAATCAGGTGTAGCTTTTGAATTATACTGGGCAGAATTTAATCATAATGATATAGTGAGAGAGAATGTCGGCCTTTTACGATAAATTACATTGGGAACATTATCCAACTAATTTAATAGCTGGTCCTTGTGTATGGGAAGGTTGGGATATTATAGCTCCCATTGCCGAAAAACTAGTGAAAAGAACTAGTGATTTAGGCGTTAATTTTATATTTAAATGTTCTTTTGATAAAGCTAATCGATCAAGTGTAGATGGCTTTCGTGGTAAAGGATATGACTTTGCTTCTGGACTTGCTGGACTGGCAAGAATTAAAGAAGAGTTTGGTTGTGAAGTAATAACTGATGTACACGAATCAACTCAAGTTAGACGAGTATCTAAAGTTGTTGATATGCTACAGATACCTGCTTTCTTATGCCGTCAAACTGATTTACTTAAAGCTTGTGCTGAATCAGATTTACCAGTTAATATTAAGAAGGGCCAGTTTTTATCACCACACGAAATGGGTAATGTAGTTAAGAAGATGGAACATTTCGGTTGTTATAAACTGATATTAACTGAAAGAGGTACAACATTCGGATATAATAATCTAGTCGTAGATTTTCGTTCAATACCAATAATGTCACAATTTCATTATCCAGTTTGTATTGATGCTACTCATAGTGTTCAAATGCCGGGTAGTGATGGTACTAGTACTGGTGGAAATAGAGAATATGTTAATCTTATGATGAGATGCGGCCTCGCAGGCCGAGCGAGGGTTGTCTTTGCAGAAATACATTCGGACCCAGATAATGCACCGTGTGATGGGCCAAATATGTTAGAACTTTCTGACTTAGATAATTTTCTACTTGATATGAAGAGATTCTCTAATGGATAAGATGTGTGTTATACCATGGATTCACTTAAATATAGAACCCGACAAAAAAGTTTTACCGTGTTGCATGACATCTAATCATAGACACACTATAACACCACCTAATCCTGTTATGGGTGATGTTTCAAAAGAAAGTCTTGAAGATATTTGGAATAACAATAAGATGAAATCTTTAAGAAAACAGTTTATGAAAGGTGAAGAGCCTAGTATATGTAATAGATGTTTTGATGACGAAAAAGGAGGGATTATTTCAACTAGACAATATAATAATCACTTTTTTTCAAAAATGTTAAAAAAAATACCAGAAATAACTCTTGAAGATGGGACGTGTACAGAATTTAAATTACGATATTGGGATTTTAGATTCAGTAACTTGTGTAATATGAAATGTAGATCCTGTGGTCCAATTTATAGTTCATTGTGGAAAGAAGATGCACGTAAGCTTGGAAATATGGATTTCTTGGGTCCCTTAGGAATTAACAAAAAGTATGCTGAGGTATATGATAAACAATGGGAAAAGTTCAAAAAAACATCTCATTTAATGGCTAAAGATAATAAAGATAAAGTTGTAAAGATTGATCTAGTAGATAATAAGAAAACATTTGACTTTATTGATGAACATATTGACTATGTAGAAAAAATATATTTTGCTGGTGGTGAACCATTATTAATGGACGAACATTGGTATATTATAGAAAAATTACATAGAATGAAAAAATTTGATGTTAAAATCTTTTATAATACCAATATGTCTACACTTAAATCAAAGAATAAACACATTTTTGATTATTGGAAAGATTTTCATAATATTGATATTGCGGCAAGTATTGATGAAATAGATAAAAGAGCAGAGATTGTAAGAAGTGGTACAAACTGGAAACGTGTAGAAGATAATTTAATTGAAGTATCTAAACTAAAAAACATTAATCTTGGGTTAGAGATTACAGTAAGTGCAATGAATGTATTTCGTCTTCCTGAAATATTACAAAGATTTATTGATATAGGTGTAATTCATGGAGAAAGTATAAAATTCCCTCCCTATCAGAATTTTCATTTAAATCATTTATTCAATCCTGGTATTTATCACGTATCGATACTAACAGATAGTCGTAGAAAACAAGCACTTAAACATCTAAATAATTTCTTTCTTGATATGATGATTAAACATAAAATTAATCTAAAACCAATGTTTAATCAAGTTATTCAAGAATTAAATAAACCTCAAAATTCTAATGCTCGTAAACTATTTTTCAAAATAAGTGAACGACTTGATTTTATTCGTAAAGAAAAGATAACTGATATCATACCAGAAATTTTAACTTGACATGAAGAGATTTTCTATATTATAAATAATACTAAGATTAACGGCGTTAAGTCTAAGGAAAACACGCAATGAAGAAATTAGTATTTACATTTGGTAGAATGAATCCACCCACAATAGGGCATGAGAAGTTAGCTAACAAAATAAAAGAAGTAGCGAGAAAACAAAATGCAACTCCCAGGATCTATCTCTCCCACACTCAGAACCCCAAGAAGGACCCTCTCACCTACAACGACAAATATCGCTTTGCAACGAAGGCCTTCGGCATCGTCCACCGATCTCAATCAAAACAAATCTTCCAAATATTACCAGAAATCGAAAAAGAAGGTTTCTCAGAAATCACCATGGTTGTTGGATCTGATCGTATAAACGAGTTTAATAGGGTTCTAAAAAAATACAACGGAAAAGATTATAACTTTGACAAGATAACAACTGTTTCATCTGGTGATAGAGATCCAGATGCTGAGGGTGTTGCTGGAATGTCTGGCTCAAAGTTAAGACAAGTCGCTAAAGATGGTGACGAAAAAACTTTTAAAAGTGGTTTAGCATCTAAACTATCAGATGCAGATAAAACAAAAATTTTCAACACAGTTAGAAAGAATTTAAAAGAGGCTGACATGGAAGACTGGACAGAACAAGATGATTTAATTCTAGAAGAGATAATTCAAGAGTTAGAACTTACTGAAGAAGAAGAGGCTCTATTTGCAGAACTCGGTGAATTGTATGAAGTGAATGAAGTTTTAGATATCAGACAGAGAATAGCTAAAGCCAGAGTTATGAAAAGATTAGCACCCAAATTAGCACGTATGAGAAAGATTGCTTCAAAGAAGATGAAGGGTGCTAAGAAGATGATGAAGTTAGCATCAAAGGCCGCTATAAAACTTTTAAGAAAGAAAATTGCTGGTAAGAAGGGTGCAAATTATAAGAACTTAACTCCTGCTGATAAAATGAACATTGATAGGAAAGTTCAAAGAAAGAAAGCTATGATACCAAAATTAGCTAGAAAACTTTTACCTAAAGTTAGAAAAGCTACAATGGATAAGATAGCAAAAGCTAGAAAAGGTCCACAGAATGCTGAATTTAATCCACTAGAAGAGAAGTATGATTTGTTTCATAAAGATTTTAGTGGTGCTATGCAACACGCCTATGCTTATGCAAAAAAGAAATGGGGTGCAACTGTTGACAAAGATGAGATAGATAACAAAGTTGCAACTGGACCTAGAAAGCCGGGTGCTGGTAAGACTAACAGATATTCATTAAAGACAAATAAAGGTATGCTACAAATTCAAGTATATAATAAAGGTGGTTCAAAGCCATATGAATTGAATATGTACAAAGAAGAAGTAGAACTTGACGAGATGATACCTAAAAGCACCATGTATGCGTTAGTCAAAGATGGTAAGGTTATCGCAAAAGGTTCTAAACGTGACATGGTGAGTAAGAGTAAAAAAGAGGGTGGTAAAGTTTGGAACTCACCAAGTAAAAAAGTTGGTGATACTATCAAAGAAGATAAAGCTGAATTGTATCGATTGACAAAAATGGCTATAAAAGCTATGCCGGGTTCTGATAAACAAAAAGAAATAATACAACAACTTAATGATGTAAGAAAAGCTTTAGGTATGAACCCCGTTGAAGTTAAAGAAGATATGATGAGACAATTAGCACCAACTTTATTAGAAGCTTCTAATTTATCTAAAGTAAATAAAAGCATTGCTCAAGATAAAGAAATGAATAAAGCTAAGTATGATGCTATGAGAGATGCGGCTAGAGTACAAGATACTAAAAATATTAATAAGAAAACTAAGCCAGAATCAGTAGAAGAAAAAACATATATGCGAACTGATAGTAAGTTGAAGAACTTAAAAGTACCAGTAAAAAGAAAACATAGAAATGATACACTTGCTAAAAAGATAAAAGCACATGGTGATAAAAAAGAAGATGTAAATCTTATGAAGAAAGCAGAAATTTCTGGTATTGATATTGAAATTATCAAAGAAGTTTATCAAAGAGGTGTTAATTCACACGAATACGATAGTCCTAAATGTACACCAGAACAATGGGGTTTTGCTAGAGTTAATTCTTTTATCACTAAATCGGGTGCCACATGGAATATCCACGATAAAGACTTAGCAGAAAAAGTAAGAGGACCATTAGAGATTGGTACTGATGAGATTAATGCTACTTACAGAGGTGATACACCAGGACAAACAGCAGAAAAGCCTAAGAAAATTAAAACATTATCACAAAAAGAATTAAAAGCTTGTATGGTAAATGCTCATAAGCAACAAGCAGATGAGGCTTATAATGTTGATGATGATTTTGGTGGTAAAATTAAAAAGAGTTTCAAAGAATTTATAAAGTCTAGGCAACAGGGAGAAAAGAAATGAGTTTAGAGAGTATAATACGAAAAGTGTTGTCTACTGAAGTTCAGGAAACAACAATAACAAATGAAGATTTAGCACCGGGTGTTGAATGTGATTGTCAATGTGGAAAAGTTCCGTGTGTTGAATGTGGTAAAGATCATCACAAACACGAAAAAGAAGGTATCACAGAAGATGCTCTTGATGAACACTTTGATGATTTAGATGAAAAGCATTTGAAAGGTGATCTAAAGAAAGCACTAGAACTCATGAGTCCTGCAAAACACAGAGAAGATGGGATTCAACGTATAATGAAAGGTATGGGTATTAGTAAAGCTAAAGCTACTAAGTATCATGATGATGTTATGAAGGCTTATGGTTACAAGCCTGAAAGTTATGATATAGATGAAGGTTACGAAGCTAAAGTATCAAAGATATTGAATAAGAAGGGTATCGATCATCATTGGAAAAATGGTAAAGTTTATGTCGCTAAAAGAGATGTAAAAGCGGCTGAAAAGAAACTTAAAAAGAAAGCTGGCCCTGGTTTGGGTACTGCTGTTCGAATGATACCAGATATTATTGGTGAAGAAGTGCAATTCGATTTACATATTCAAGAGGGTGTGTGGCATTATCCAGATGCAAGAGAGATTGCAAAGTTTAAGAAAGCTTTAACTAAAAAGTTTATAGTTGGTAAAGAAGGTTATCCAGCTAAAGACATAATACCATTTGGTGATGATGAATTGTATGATATGTTAGATGATGCATCTGATAATAATCCGAAACAAGATGCACGTCCTATTTTTACAAGATGGATTAACGGAAGAATTAGAGACAATTATGCTGGCTATGGTAAGAAGACTTTAGCTATCGCAAAACAATTAGGTATCAGAGAAGGAGTAGAACAAATGTCTGATGAAAACTTGAATGAAAATTCAGATGCTAAGAGATTTGGATTATCTCAAAGCTTAGTAGATGCTGTAGCATCAATCATAGGTGGTAAACAACCAACTAATGCACCAGCAAAAAAAGAAGATGCATCAAACAATAAATCTGACGATGGTGAAGGCTTAGATAAAGCTGATCCAAAAGCGGCTAAAAAGAAGTTTAAGGATCGTAAAGATAAAGATATCGACAATGATGGCGATACTGACGATTCAGATAAGTTTCTTCATAAGAAGAGAAAAGCAATTAGTAAATCTATGGACAAAGAAGAGCCAAAAGCTGATGCTAAATCTGACAAAGAAGATGATGCTGACACAAAAGCAGATCCTAAGAAGAAAAAGGGTAAGCAAGAGCCAGTTGATACTAAGCCTACTATGAATGCTGAGAGTGTTCAGAAAGAAGAAATGTCAGACGATCAAATGAAAAAACGTGAAGAGATTATGAAAGAGTTGAAGAAGAAAGAAGGTTACTTCAAAGAAAAGTATGGAGAAAAGTGGGAAGAAGTAATGTATGCAACTGCTACTAAAATGGCTATGAAGTAATGATTATATATTGCGATATGGATATGGTTCTCTGCAACTTCTTGAAGGGTGCAGAGAAAACAACTGGTGAGCCATTTCCAGATAAATCAGGTATGTCTAAAGATGAAAAGAAATCTATCATAAGTAATAAGAAAGATTTCTGGGATACTTTAGAATGGATGCCTGATGGTAAAGCATTATGGAAACAGATCACTAAAGGTGGTTCTGATGTAAGAATTTTATCAGCTTATGCAGAGTGGGATCCCAACTGTAAAAGAGGTAAAAGAGTTTGGATAGCGAGAAATCTAAACCCAAAACCAAGTAAGATACACTTGGTAAGAAGAGAGCAAAAGAAAGATTATGCGAATAGTGATGCATTGTTAATTGACGATCATGTGAAAAACTGTAGAGAATTTATATCTGCCGGTGGTAAAGCTATTCGTCATATAAATACTAGACAAACCATATCAGAATTTAATTCTAAATATAAGGGAAAGTAAAGGAGACTAAAATGGGATTATGGGGAGCAACTGATGCCGATGAGGCTAAACCTAAGTTCTTGACTAGCGATCAGAAAGACGAAATTCAAGCCACTTCTAGTGGTTGGGTTGTCGAAGCTGGTTCATCAATGACTGGGAATGGTAATACCTCGGCTCAAAAAGAAGTTCTTGTAGCAATACGAGGACTAGCAACTAAAATAGGAAACGCAACAGTTGATAGTGTAGATTGGAATATAACTACATTTGATAAATCTGCTGGTGGAACATTATCTTTAACTGTTCGATATAACGAAGCAGTTACAGTTACTGGGAACCCAACTATTGCTGTCACAAACGGAAACCAAGGTTCTGGTTCAGGACGTGGACCTCATACTCTAGCATATGCTAGTGGTTCAGGCACTAACGAACTAATCTTTACATTAGCAATTGGGGCTGCCAATAATGCCACAAATGCAAATGACGTACTTACTGTTGGAGCACAAACTATTGCTCTAGCTGGTGGTACTATGAAAGATACAATCGGTGCTACAAATGCCGAACGTGCCGTTACAGCGGGCCAAGGTACAGCTTGTGGAAGTATAACTGTCGTTGCATAATTAGGAGATAATCGTGGCTGATAAGAAGATTACAGAACTTACAGCCGCTACCAATCATGCGAGTAGTGATTTATTACTCATAGTGAAAGATGCGGCTGGGACACCCACTAGTAGGAAGGCTACGTTTGCAAGTGTCTTTGCAAATGTGGCTTCACCTATGAATGTTACTAATCTGACAACTTTAAAATCTAATACTACAATTTCAAGTAGTACACTTACTATTAATGCGAATACTACACTAGGTTCTGCTGTAGTTACATTAAATGGTAAATTGCAAACTGAAACTTCAGCTACTATCATCGGTAACAATGGTAAATTACACGCTAACAATACTATAACAGGTGGTACAGTAACAGTACCAATGTTACAAGTGACACCTTTAGCAAATACGGCTGGTAGATTATTAATCAATGATAGAATACAAGTTGCAAATGCTGAAGCCAGATACTCATTAAAAGCAAGTGGAAGTCATACGGGTACTACTTCTATAGACGTTGTACAAATAGCTGATGCGAAGGGTTTAAGATTACCAACTAAATCTGCGGACCCAGCCTCTTCAAATGCGAATGGACTTAGCATCTCGGCAGGGACTATTTTTTATAGTAATACATATCTGTATATTACTACTGATACTAATACTATCAAGAGGATAGCACTACAAGCCTTTTAATTTTTAATGAGATAAGTTGTGTATGAAGATTTAACTGAAGAGAACTTTATGTTATTTGCGGCAAAATATTATGAGAATCCACATTGTACTGATTTGTTAGAGTTTCATGATGATTTAAAGCGAATACGATATTTGAAAAGATTGTTTAAAAAGTTTGAGCAATCTGGTGAGTTGAAAGAAAGATTAATATTGAACCATTTATTGGTATTATATAATGTATTTGATACAAGGGCTATGACACGTATATTAGTGTTTAAGTTAAGTGAACAATTAAAATACTTAAAGCCTTTTTTATTATTTCTAAATTATTGGAGAGATGATCTCGGTATGATTAAGGGTAGTAAATTTGTTGATAGTGAAATACCATTAGATGCAACAATAGTAAAAATGTTAAGAGAAGTAGATGGCAGGGAAGATAGCTGATTTAATTTTTGTATATAACTTCTTAAAGAGGTTAGTTACACCATTTAATGAAACCAAAGCTTATCAGTTAGGAATAATTGATGAAAGAGGTAAGAAGATTCGTAATCCCCAAACGAGTGCCGAATTAAATGCGTTTAGTACATTTGAAAGATTAATATTCAATATCAAAAAGATTATTGAAAGAGCCCCTGGTGGTAAATCAAAATTAGCTTCTTATGCCGCGGCTTTATTTTTAATAAAAGAGCATAAAAATCCCAAAGAAGAATATTCAGAGAAAGAATTGATTGAAGCATTGGAGAGAAATATGGAAGAATTAAAATTAACAGAAGAGAAACAACCTAAGACATTTAAACAAATGTCTGAAAAAGAGTTTGGCGATATGTTGTTTTCAAAAGAACTTGCTGTTAGAGATGTATCAGAAGGATTAAAGATTACACATATGGTTTTAGATCCAGATGGTAAAGTACTGGGTACATCTAGTAGTGAGAAACACGCCAACGATATGGCAAAGAATAATCTTAGAAAAGTAAAAGGTAAAGTTGTTAAACTAAAAAAACCAATGTCACCCAACAGAGCAGATAGATTAATTGGACATTTACCCGCAGATAATCTTGGTGAAGATGCACCTGCTAATGCAACTGGTGCCGCTGTAGCTGGAACTGGTGATGATGGTGTACATTGGAAAAAACCAGATGCTCGTAAGAAAGAAGTTAAGCAGTATCTTAAAGGGTATATGGAACGTAGAAAGAAAAGACAAGAAGCCAAAAACAGAGCAGAAATGCGAAAGTTGATGGGTATCTAAATGAGATTCCTGAGCGAAAATTTTATTACTCGTTCTGATTTAAAACAGATAGAGACATATGCAGATAGGCTTTTCGCTAAAGTTGGTATAGATGTGGAATTTACTCGACATTTTTTAGATAGAGTAAATGACGAAAGGAATAAAAAACAAATCTCTACCGCAGAATTAGTTAGAATCTTCAATAAGACATATCAGAAGTTTGGCAAGGCGATAGCCAAGCTGGGACCTGATGCTGAAGCTGTCATGAAGGATATGAGAACTGATATCAATATGCCATTTGTTTTGAATTTGACAAAAGGTGGTATGCTAGAACTCGTAGCAAAAACTGTAATGCGTAAGAAAAATTTCAAAACATCTAATAAAACATTTCCTGTTGAAAGTTGTAAAGTACATAAAACAGGAAAAACTTTAAAGGAGGTAACAAATGTTATCAAGAATGTATCATTGGTGCAAAGATCGAGTGTCTCAAAGGACATCTTGGGATGGCGCCGTAATCATAGCACTTTCACTCGTAGTCCTGTTTCTAGGGCAATTTGCTGAATGGGCTTGTTATGCAGGTATTCTTTGGGGTATCTGGACAATAATAAAAGATCAAGCATACGATTAATATTGCAAGGAGTGATTAGTGGCTAGAATATACTTATCGATTATTATTATTGGTGTTATTAGTGGAATTGGTTATGGTGCTTATGCATATTATAGCAACACTCAAGAACGACTAAAGCAATTACAAGAAAATAATGCAAAGCTTGAAGTCTCTGTGCAATCTTTGGAAAAAGTAAAAAATACTTTGGAAGAAGATGCACAGAAACAAGCGAATCAAGTAACAAGTTTAATAGTTAAATTAGAAAAAGCTGAAAAAGAACAAGACGAATTACGGGCTAAATTGAATAAACATGATTTAACTCGACTAAGTGAAAAGAAACCTGGATTAATAGAGAAACGAATAAATGATGGTACAAAAAAGTTGTTTACTGATTTTGAGTCTATTACTGCTAAGTAGTTGCTCATACTTTAGAGAACCTGAAAAAGAAATTGTAACTGTTACTGAAATAGTAAAACCAACAATAGCTATAATAGATAAACCAAAAAGTTTAAAGTTAGATGATATAAATTGGTATGTTGTTACAAAAGATAATATAGAAGAATTTAAAAGTAAGTTTGCAGATAAAGAAGGCGATTTAGTATTCTATGCAATGTCTGTTCGAAGTTACGAAAATCTAGCATTGAATATGGCTCAGATAAAAGAATATATAATGAAACAGAATGAAATTATAATATATTATGAAGAAGCAGTAACATGGAAAGAGGATATCATAGATGAGGAAATTCTTCAGTAACGACAAAAGATTAGATTGGGATAATCATGATTGGTGTTCATGGTTTTTTGCCGAATGTTCAGCACTAGCATATCATGATGGAACTAAAGCCAAAAAAGAATTAAAGAATATGGGCTTTAACAATTATAAGTTTTTAGATAATGATGGTGCCCAATGCCATATATTTCACGACACAGCAAATCTAGTAATAGCTTTCAGAGGGACAGAGCCAACACAACTGTCAGATGTTAAAGCTGATTTACTAGCTATCAAAAGAAAATCTAAAACAGAAGGCCGCGTTCATATGGGCTTCAAAGTTGAATTAAGAAAACTTTGGGGTGACATACAAGGCCTTATAGAAAAGAAAAAAAATCATAACCTATGGATAACTGGACATAGTTTAGGTGGTGCTATGGCAACTTTATGTGCTAGTAGATTAGAAGAAAGAGAGCCTAAACTGTACACATACGGATCACCAAGAGTTGGTGGTAAAGAGTTTTGTGCTAATTGTGAAGTAGAACATTATAGATTTACTAACAATAATGATATCGTACCTACAGTACCATTTTGGATAATGGGCTTTAGACATCATGGTGAACAAAGATATTTAAACTATTATGGTGCTATAAGAAATCTTACACCGTGGCAAAAAGTAAAAGATTCTTTGAGAGGTAGATGGAAAGCATTAAAGAAATTTCAACTATTCGATGGAATGTATGATCATAGTGTAACTGGTTATTCTGATAAACTTAAAGAGATTTGGGAGAATAATCAAAAGTGAAATACTTAATACCTATTGCACTATTACTAAGTGCTTGTTCGTATTTACCTGAACCACTAAATGATCCTTATGTATCAGAGTTCGGTAAAAAATGTAATGAAAAGACTTGGAGTTATATTTGGATATATAAAAAAGGTGAAAATTTAACTGCAAGTGAAGA
>MDSZ01106549.1_pt1 | contig 12740 bp, 13 predicted proteins | sample 811201 | NCBI WGS metagenome assembly MDSZ01 (sample SAMN05326647, study PRJNA326480) | marine metagenome | isolation source: seawater | place: Indian Ocean: North | collected 2010
ATTAGCAATTATCCAATCACAATTTTTTTCAGATAATTTTTTTAAAGAATTATTTTTAAGAAAATTTGTTTCAGCTGCAAAACCAACAACTAACTTTGGTCTAAGTGAATTATGATTTGAAATATGGCCCAAAATATCAATATTTTTCTCTAAAGAAAGTTCTGAAAAATTATTTTTCTTTATTTTTTCTTTTTCCTTAATTTTGACTTTGAAATCCCCAACAGCTGCAGAGAAAACAGCAACATCTGCTGGAAGATTATTTAAAGTTGCCTCCAACATTTCATCAGCAGATTGAACTTTTATTAAATTTACACCTCTAATTGGATTTAAATTTGTTGGTCCTGATATTAGAGTGGTATCAAAACCATTCTCATTTAAAGATTTTGCAATTTCATAACCTTGTTTACCACTAGATTTATTTGTTATGAATCTTACAGGGTCTATATATTCATTAGTTGGACCAGCTGTTACTAATGCTTTCAATTTCTTATTTTGTGTGCGACTGTACAAAAAATTGTTTATTTCATTAAAGATTTCTATAGGCTCTGACATTTTTCCTTCACCAAACTCACCGCAAGCCATATCTCCCAAAACTGGTCCAATTATTTTATATCCATAATTTTTTAATACTTTTAAATTATTTTTTGTTGATTGATGCTCCCACATTCTAACATTCATAGCTGGAGCTAGAAAAACTTGTTTATCTGACGCAAGAACTACTGTTGATGCTAAATCTTCAGAGGACCCTTGACTAAGTTTTGAAATCGTATTTGCTGTAGCAGGTGCAATTACAATTACATCTGCCCATCTTGACAAAGCGATATGATCCATTTCTGATTCATTTTCTACATTAAATAAATCTTCATATACTTTACCTTGTGATAATGATGTAATTGATAGAGGTGTAACAAACTCTTTAGCATTTTTAGTAAGAATTGTCTTAATTTCCGCGTTATTTTTTTTAAATAATCTGATCGTTTCAAGACTTTTATAAGCAGAAACACCACCACAAATTATGAATAAAATTTTTTTATTGCTTAAACTTCTCATGGACTGAATTAAAATACTAATAGACCAAAAATTACAAGGACTAATAAACCAATAATAGATTGATTTCTAAAAGTCGTCATTTCATTTCGTTTTGTATTCAAGGCAGAATAAGAATTAGAGTTTTGTGGAATTTGTCCACTTGCTAAAAAAGTAAGAGCTTGATTTGCTTTATCCATAATTTCGGGAAATTCAGGTAATCGTTTAATAACCTCTGATGTACTTTGTATTGTCTCATTTATGGTAGTCATAGGGTCTTTAGTTTCTTTTAACCAACTTTCTAAAACTGGTTTTGAAGTAATCCAAATATTTGTATTAGGATTTAATTTTCTAGCGACACCCTCAACAACAACCATTGTTTTTTGTAACATAAGAAGCTGAGGTTGAGTTTGCATATTGAATTTTTCTGTTACATCAAAAAGTTGTTTTAATAATTTCCCACCGGATATATCTTTTACTGCCTGACCAAAAATTGGTTCACCAATCGATCTTAGAGCTTGAGCTAAATCATCAATTGGCACTTCTTTTGGGACTAATCCCGCTATTAAGTGAACCTCAGCAACTTTACGATAGTCTCTTTGAATAAAACCAAAAAGTATTTCAGCTAAAAACCGTTTACTCATTTTATCAAGTCTTCCCATGATACCAAAATCAATGGGAACAATATGTCCATTATTATCAATAAATATATTTCCTTGATGCATATCAGCATGAAAAAAACCGTCCCGAACAGCATGTCTTAAAAAATTTTGAATAATATCTTCAGCAATTTTTTCAGTATTTAAGTTTCTTTTTTTGAGTTCTTCAGTTTCTCTAATTGAAATTCCATCAACCCAATCAAGAGTCATCACATTTTCACTTGTAAAATTCCAGTATATCTGTGGAACTCTAAAACCAACATCATTTTTAGTGTTCTCTGCATACTCATTTGCAGCAGCAGCTTCAAATCTTAGATCCATTTCTAGATTTGTAATTTCTTTAAGTAAAAAAACAACCTCTACCAATTTTAGTCGTTTTGTTTTTTTAATAAACGATTCAACTAGAAAAGCAAAGAGCATCATAGCATCTATTTCTTCATTGAAAATTTTTTTAATTTCAGGCCTTAAAATTTTAATTGCAACGTCTTTTATCGTTCCTTCGTCATTTATTTGAGCTTTATGTACTTGAGCTATTGATGCAGCTGCCACAGGTTCACTTAAGTTAATGATTGAATTGTATGTTTCATTACCTAAATCATTCTTTATTATTTCTTTAGCTTGCATCAATGAAAAAGGCGGTAATTTATCTTGAAGATTTTCAAGTTTTTTGGATAACTCTTCACCAATTATATCTGGTCGAGTAGCCAAGAACTGGCCCAGTTTAATAAAAGTTGTTCCCATTAACTCTAATGAATTAGATAATCTCTCACCTTCGTCTTTGTTTAAATCTATTTCCTTTTTTGATGAAAATGAAAAAGACAATACCTTAAATAAAATTTTAATTGGTAGAGGTGGTTCCTGAAATTTTGAAACTATATTTAAAATATCTGACTTTGCTACTTTTCTACCTAGTTTAAACAATGTGATAACTTTTTTAACCATTAGATTTTCCATCCACTATGTATTGAAACTATTCCACCAGACAAATTCCTATATTTACATCTTTCAAAACCATTTTTTTGCATCAAATCAATTAACTGTTCTTGGTTAATGAAATTTTCTATACTTTTAACTAAATAATCATAAGGTTCTCTTTCACCAACAACAAATTTTCCAATTATTGGTATTAATTTTGAGTAGTTTTTGTAAATAAAATTTAGATTAGAGTTTTGTATTTTTGAAAACTCAAGGCATAAAAAACGACCACCTGGTTTTAAGACACGATAGGCTTCAGACAATGCATCATCTAAGTTTTTTGTATTTCTTAGACCAAAACTGATTGAATAAAAATCAAATATATTGTCATTTATTGGAAGTTTTTCAGCAGGCGCAACAACCCATTGCAGATTTTTGAAATTAATTAATTTTTCTTTTCCCTTTTTAATCATTCCTTTGTTTGGATCTACACATGTTATATATGAGTTTTTATTTACATTTTTAAGATAAAGATTTGCAATATCTCCTGTGCCACAGGCTACATCTATAAGTTTTTGTTTTGGACTAGGATTCATCATATTTAAAAGATCTTTTTTCCATAATCGATGAATGCCTAAAGACATAAAATCATTCATCAGATCATATTGATTATAAACTTGATCAAAAACACTTTCGACTAGCCCTTTTTTATTTTGTAGATATTGTTGCATAATAATTAATATATATTGAATATAGTATTAAATGCCAGAATTACCAGAAGTAGAAGTTGTTAGACAGTCACTAGATAAAAAGATTAGATATAGAAAAATCATAAAAGTTATAGTTAGAAATAGAAACCTAAGATTTAAAATTCCTTCAAATTTTGAAAAAATTTTAAATGGTCAAAAAATAATCAAAATTGAAAGATTTTCTAAATACTTGATTTTAAGTTTTTCAAGTAATATTTTTTGTATATTTCATTTAGGAATGTCAGGAACAATACATTTAGTAGAAAGTGGAAAAAATAATAACATTACAAATACAAGTTTTTATAATTCTCCATCCCTACCAAAAAAACACAATCATTTAGAAATTTTTTTTAAAGATATTAGGATTATCTATAATGACCCTAGAAGATTCGGTTTTTTTCAAATAATAAAAAGTAAGGATTTATTAAAAAAAAGATTTAATCATTTGGGACCAGAACCATTTAATTCAGTTTTTGATGAAGAATATTTATATTCATTTTTTAAAAATAAAAAAAAAAATATTAAAAACTTTCTTTTGGACCAAAATTTTGTGTCTGGAATTGGCAATATTTATGCAAGTGAAATTCTTTTTTTAAGTAAAATAAATCCATTTAAAAAGGCAAGTTTACTTAATAAAAAAAATTGCAAAGATATTGTAATTTTTTCAAGGAAAGTTCTTTTAGATGCCATAAGAGAAGGAGGTTCCAGTATAAGAGATTTTAAAAATATTTCTGGAAAAAAAGGCAGTTTTCAAAAAAATTTTAAAGTTTATCAGCAAGAGAACAGAAACTGTAAAAGATTTAAATGCAAAGGGATAATTAGAAAAAAAAATATTTCTAACAGATCTACTTTTTTTTGCGACAAGTGTCAAAAATAATGAATTATTTGATTGACCAATATAAATTCTCAAGTTATACCCCTGCGCATATGGCGAATACTAAATCTGCAATTAAACGAATAAGACGAATATCTAAACAAACAGCTGTAAATAAGGTTAGAAGAAGTAGATATAAAAATGCATTAAAGAAAATGAACTCCTTGATTGAAAAAAAAAATAAATCTGAAGCATTAAAATTCTTACCTAAGTTGAATTCAGAGTTAATGAAAGTTGCAAAGACGGGTATTATTAAAAAACAAAATGCATCGAGAAACGTCTCAAGGTTTACAAAAAAAATAGCTTCACTTTAGTTCACTAATACCCCAGGTTGTTAAATCAATACAACTTATTGATCTACAAAATCTGTAACAAATAATTTTTTTTGTACAAGATTTAGATTTAGTAAATAAATAAGTATTTTTAATTCAATTATAAATTTTATTTATAAAAAAAAATAAATTTTGTTGTCAATTAATTTTTTTAAAAAAGATCTGTTGGACACAATCCCAGATTTAATTTTTTTTTATCATTTTAAAATTATTTGTTGCATTAATTTTATAATGGTTCTAACTGAACTTTCCCCAGTAATATGAATAATTCTTATACAAATAAAGATTTAAATACTTTAAATTCTAATAAGCTTGATTGGACTTTAATTCAAAATGAAATGAAAAATAAATTAGGGCTAGATGTTTATGAAAGCTGGTTAAAAAAAATAAATTTTGTTGAAGAATTTAACAATTATCTTTTACTTTCAGTGCCAACGCGATTTATTAGAGATTGGATAACTTCTAGATACCTAGATCAAATATTACAGTCAGTAAAAAATCATAAAAAAGGAATAGTGAGAATTGAGTTTAAAATATCTGAACAATCCATTTCAAAGAATCAAGAGAAAGAAAAAATAAATCAAAAAGAATCAAAGGAAAATATTTCTTTTATTAAAGATTCTTACCTTCAGTACAATCGCATCGATCCCAATAAAAAATTTGAGAATTTTATAACAGGATCAAGTAATAAGCTTGCTTATGAGGCCTCACTTAAAGTTTCTGAAAATATATCAACTTATAATCCATTATATATTTATGGAGGTGTGGGAATGGGAAAAACGCACCTGCTAAATTCAATTGGATTTGAGTTGAGGAAAAATAATAAAGTAATGTTTATATCAGCTGAACGTTTTATGTACCAATTTGTAAAATCAATAAAATCAAATGATATGGTTAAATTTAAGGAATATTTTAGAAATACTGACGTTTTATTAATTGATGATATTCAATTTATGAATGGTAAAGAAGCTATGCAAGAGGAGTTTTTTCACACATTTAATGCTTTATTTGATAAGGGTTCAAAAATAATTCTTTCAGCTGATAGGGCCCCAAACAAACTTTCACGTATACAGGAAAGAATTAAATCTAGATTTTCAGGTGGGTTAGTAGTTGAAATACAAAAACCAGATCATGAATTAAGAAAAAAAATTGTTGAAAAAAAAATTGAAGAATTGAATAATTTATATCCTGATCAAGTAAAAATTTCTAAAGATATACAAGACTTTATAAGTAATGAAATTACTACAAGTGTAAGAGAACTGGTGGGAGCTATTAATAGAACTATATCCTTTTCTAGAATTTATAACAAAATGCCAAGTTTATCTGAAACAAAAGTTGTATTAAAAGATTTGCTTAATTTAGGTGAAAACAAAGTAACAATAGATTTAATTCAGACTTTAGTTTGTAAATTTTTCAAAATTAGTAAAAATGAAATGCTTTCATCAAGAAGATCGAGATATCTAGTTAGACCTAGACAAACAGCTATATATCTCACAAAAATACTTACTTCAAAATCATTACCAGAAATAGGACGAGAATTTTCTAATAGAGATCACACAACAATAATTCATTCAGTAAAGACAATAGAAAAGTTGAAAGAAAAGGATCCTGAAATGATTAACAATATAAATAAATTAAAAAATCAGATATTATACAGTAATAAAGAAAATGAAATTTAATGTAAATCAAAATGATCTTCAGCAAGCTTTGAATTATTGTCAGGGTGTAATAGAGAAAAGAAGCACTCTACAAATTTTGTCTAATATATTATTGGATGCACAAAACTCTAATTTAACAATAACGGCAACAGATTTAGATTTAATATTTATTCATCAAATTAACAATATAGAAGTTTTAGAAGAGGGAAAAACAACCACAACCTCTTCAATAATGTTCGACATAGTGAGAAAATTTTCATCTGGAAAAAAAATTAATTTGGCTTTAAATGATAAAAATAAGCTTCACCTAGAGTCAGATAAATCTAATTTTAATTTAAATTGTATAAGTGCCAGTGAATTTCCATTAACAGATGAAAATTTTAATCAAAATGAATTTTCAATTAAATCTAAACAACTTTTGAAATTATTAAACAAGTGTAAATTTTCTATTTCAAATGATGAGACAAGACATTACTTAAGTGGAATTTATATTCATCAAAATGAGGTTGATGAAAAAAATTATCTTACTGCTGTGGCAACAGACAGTCATAGAATGTCAATATCAAAAGTAAGACTAGACCAGAGAATAAAATTTGAACCAATAATTTTACCTAAAAAGACCATCTTTCAGCTTTGTTCTTTGTTAGATAACTATGATGGAGATGTAAAAATTTCTAATATTAAATCGAAAATAAAATTTGAGTTAAAAAATAGTATTTTAATTTCAAAATTAATTGATGGTAAGTTCCCAAACTATATACAGGTTATTCCAAAGAATAATCAAAAAAAATTAGAAATAGATTTAAAATTATTTCTTGACTCTGTAGACAGAGTAGCTTCAGTTTCTCTTGATAAAAAAGATGGTGTAAAATTTAATTTGTCAAATAATACACTAAATTTATCAGTAAATAATACTAACAGCGGTGATGGAAAAGAAACATTATCTGTAAAATTTGATCACAATCTAGAAATAAGTTTTAATTCTAGATACTTGATTGATGTTGCCTCACAAATAGATGGAGAAAAAATTGAAATCTTTTTCAACGATACTGGTTCACCAGCCTTAATTAAAGATCCAGGAGATTTTGATAGTATTTTTGTTGTAATGCCCATGAAAGGCTAACCAAGTAAATTTAGTTCTGAGTAAATATCATTTTCTAAAATTTTTACAAATTCATCTTTTTTAAGACCAGCAGGAATTGGTTTTAAAATTGATACGGTGATAGTTTTGTTTGTGTTTTTTAAACCTTTTTTTGGCCAAACATTACCAGAATTAATTGCTACAGGTTGGCAAATTATTTTTAGTTCTTCATAAATTCTTGAAGCACCTTTTTTAAAAGGTGGCCTTTCTGATGGAAGAACTCTCGTGCCTTGAGGAAAAATAATAAGGGGTCTTTTAGTATCAGAAATAACTTTAGAAATATCTTTAAAAAAATCTAAATTATCTTTTGAGATCTTATTTCTTTTAATTGAAATTGAACCAATTTTTTTTAAATACCACCCGAATATTGGAATTAAAAGCAATTCTTTTTTAAGAATAAAAACAGGAGAATTAAAAATTGTTTGAAGATAGAAAGTTTCAAACATGGATTGATGAGAAGCAGCTATAAAAAATTTTTGATTATTTATTAAATTATCTTTTCCTTTAATTTCTATATTTACAGATAAGAAAAATTTGAGACAGAAACCAGCCCAATGACCCATTAGTTTTCCTCCGAATAATGTAATTGATTGTGGTAAAATAAATGATGGTAAAAAAATTATAGAAATAAGTATAATCCCTGTAAAAAAGAAAATTGAAAATATTAAATTTCTAATCATTTTATCAAAAGCTAAATTAAGTCTTTATGCTTTTGTCTTTTTCTAATAATTTTTATTTTTGATCCTTTAATCATTAATTCTATAGGCTTAGGTCTAACGTTATAGTTTGAACTAAGTGACATCCCATAAGCTCCTACATCACATATTACGATATAATCTTTTTCTTTTAACTCTTGAAATTTTTTTAAAGTAATAAATTTGTCTGTACTTTCACATATTGGTCCTACAAACTCATAATCTTTCTTTGAAGCTTTGTTTTTTTTTATTGCTGGCAATATTTTATGAGTAGCACCATACAAGGCAGGTCTCATAAAATCATTCATTGCCGTATCTAAAATGACAAAATTTTTTTTTTCACTTTTTTTAATGTAAATTACTTTTGAAACTAACGTTCCAGTATTTCCAATAATAGATCTTCCAGGCTCAAATATAATTTTTGATTTGTGAGTCTTTAAAAATTTTTTAATTGCAGTATTATATCTATTATATTTGAATTTTTTATCATTATCATGATATGAAATGCCCATTCCACCACCAAGATCAATATATTCAAATTCATGATTAATTTTTTTTATTATTTTACTAATAACTTTAAGCATTTTTTCATAAGGTTTATGGTCTAATATTTGGCTTCCAATATGAACACTCAGACAATTAAGATTAATATTTTTAGAATTATTAAAAAGTTTAATTAGTCGAAAAAATGTTTTATCGTTTACTCCAAATTTATTTTCTTTTTTTCCTGTAGAAATTTGGCTTAAAGTTTTTGCATCAGTATTGGGATTTAATCTAATTCCTATTTTTACATTTTTTTTTTTTGATTTTGCTATCCTATCAATTTCTTTAATTTCACTCTCAGATTCAGCATTGATCAAAAGTATTTTTTTATCAATAGCAAATCTTAATTCTGCTGTTGTTTTTCCTACTCCAGAAAAGACAATTTTTTTTGGATTAATCCCAGCTTTTAAGGCCAACATCAACTCACCAATTGATACTACATCTGCACCTAAACCCAATTTTCCAATTTCTCTTATCAAATTTAAATTTGTATTAGATTTAATTGCGAAGCAAATTAAAGGGGAAAAAGATTTAAAATTTTTTTTAAAATTGTTTACGTTATTTTTTAATTTATCATAAGAATAGCAATAAGATGGTGTATCATACTTCTGTGCAATTTTCTGAACATCAACTCTTCCAATTTTAAGTTTTTTATTAACGTATCTCATTAAATTTTAACATTAAATATTAATGATTTTTCAACTTTTTTATCTGGATCCACATAAACAGGATCACCTTTTTTTCCACAAGAAAATAGGATACTTAAAGTAATTAAAATTAATATGATTTTTTTGATCATTTTTGTTTTTTATATTTTGTTATCATCTTTTTAATATTATCAAAAGATGTTCCTCCATATGATTTTTTAGAATTGACAGAATTCTTTAAATCAAGCACTTTTAAAACATTAAAGTCTAGTTTTGGTTCGATTTTCTTTAATTCTTCTAAACTCAATTCATTAAGATTTTTTCTTTTTTTTTCTGCTAAATTCACTATGGAAGCAGTTTTTTGATAAGCTGTGCGGAATGACATAGAGTAATTTTTTACAAAATAATCTGCTAAGTCAGTTGCAGTTATGTGTCCCAAATTCGCAAGTTCAAGCATTCTTTTCTTATTTGCGCTTAAGTTTTTTAAAATTTCATCTAGGATTTTTAAACAATTTAACAAAGTATCATAAGATTTAAAAACAATTTCTTTATCATCTTGAAGGTCTTTGAAATAAGATAGTGGCAGACCTTTTAAAATTGTGAGCATGGAAAATAGATTTCCATAAACTTTACCAGTTTTGCCTCTCAAATATTCAAGTAAATCTGGATTTTTTTTTTGTGGCATTATTGACGAACCAGTAACTACTTTGTCTGATAAATTTATTAAACTAAATCCATCAGAATTCCAAATTATTAATTCTTCAGCAATTCTTGAAATATGCATAGAACAAACTGATACACTATATAAAAAATCTAAAACAAAATCTCTATCAGAAACAGTATCAATGGAGTTGTTAGTTGGTTTTTTAAAACCTAGTTTTTTACTCGTATAATCTCTATCAATATTGAAAGAGGTTCCAGCTAAAGCAGCTACACCTAAAGGACTTTCATTTAGGTTTTCTAGATTATATGTAAATCTTTTTTTATCTCTATTTAACATTTCAACGTAAGCCATAAGATAATGAGCAAAAGAGATTGCTTGGGCATTTTTAAGGTGGGTGAAACCAGGCATAATTGTATATATGTTTTTCTCTGCTAATTTTAATATATCTTTGATGATTACTTCAATTTCATCATTTATTTCTTTTGTCGATTTTCTAATCCAAAGTTTTAAATCTGTAATTACTTGATCGTTTCTAGACCTTGCAGTATGAATAAATCCTGCATCTTCACCAATTATTTGAAAAAGTCTCTTTTCTATATTCATGTGAATATCTTCAAATTTTATATTAAATTGAAAATTTTTCTTGGCTATCTCTTTTTCAATTTTGTTAAGACCATAGATAATTTTATTCTTAATTTTAAATGAAATTATTTTTTGTTTAAAAAGCATTTCAACGTGAGCAACTGATCCTTTAATATCTTCTTTGTAAAGTCGTTTATCTATATCTATTGAACTTCCAACTCTTTGGAATAATGAGGAATTACTCTCTCTAATACGTGAGCTCCATATTGCCTGGTTGTTTTTATTTTTTGTCATGATATCTAATTATACCTATTTAATATGAGATTTTTAATATTATTTATATTTTTAGTTGATAATGCATTTGCAGGAGAGATATCAAAAATTAAAAATATAATCATTCATAATGACCCAAAAACATATGATAATGTTATTTTTCTGGATAATAATGACCAAAAAATTAATTTAAAAAAATTTAAAGGAAACTTGATTTTATTAAATTTTTGGGCAACATGGTGTGAACCTTGCAAAGAAGAGATGCCATCTCTTGATAAACTTCAAATTAATCCTAAATTTAAAAATCTAAAAATTATTACAATTAATGTTGGTCGAGACAATAACGATAAGGCAAATGAGTTTTTTAATGAATTAGAAATAAAGAATCTTAAACCTTATTTTGATGGTCAAATAACTCTAGCTAAAGTTTTTTCTCTGAGAGGGATACCAACAACAATTCTCTTTAATAAAGATGGTAAAGAGTTTGCAAGAATAGTTGGCTCAATTGATTTTACTGACTTAGAATTTGTAAATTGGCTTAAATCTTATAATTAATTTTTGAAAAAATATGCAAAGCCTACAAGAGCGATTATAGCTATGAATTGTAAAAGAACTCTTAATTGCATTAATTTATTAGAATATTTTTTACTTGTTTCACCCCCTTTAAACAAAGTTCCAATGCCTAAAATTAAAATAATACCCACAGCCATTAAAAGTACTATAGATAAGATTTTTACAATTGTTCCAGAAATCATTTAATTATTGTAGATTGTTTTTTGAAATAAAAAACAAAATTAATAAGATATGACATTTTGCCTAGACACAATTATAATTAGACCTCAGAATGGACAACAAATAGAAAATGCAGTGATTTTATTTCATGGCTATGGCGGAGATGGAAATGATATAAGCACTATTTGCCTTAATTGGCAAAGACATATGCCAAACACTGTTTTTATTTGTCCAAATGGACATGAGAAGTGTACAATAAATCCATCAGGCTTCCAATGGTTTGACTTAACTAAAGATGACCAGGGTTATATTTTAAATGAGTCAATAAAAGCAGAGAATATAATTAAAAAATTTATAAATGAAGTCAAAGAGGAGTTTAAACTTGAAAATGATAAAATATGTTTATCAGGTTTTAGTCAAGGTTGTATGATATCATTAAATGTTGGATTGACATCAGAAGAAAAGTTTTTATGCATCGTTGGTTTTTCAGGAAAAATTATTGATCAACAAAACTTACGTGAAAGAATTAAAAATTCAACAGATATCTTAATGATACATGGAAACCTAGACCAAGTTGTTTCGTCTACACATCTATTAGAGGCAAAAGATTTTTTTGTAAGAAACAATATAAATATCGAAACAATTTTGATTGAAAATTGTGATCATCATATTCCTGTTGAGGCATCAAGCAAAGCACTTAAATATATGTTAAAAAAAATGTGATATTTCTTATTATTGATAAAATTCTTCAACTAAGCTAGAAATAGTTTATGAATAATTTTTTTGAACAAGATGTTTCATTAGAAAAATGCCCAGCACTTGTTTTAAATGCTGATTATAGACCTCTTAGTTATTATCCATTATCTTTATGGTCTTGGCAAGACACTGTAAAATCAGTTTTCCTAGAAAGAGTGGTGATAGTAAGTAATTATGATCGAACAATTAGAAGCCCTTCATTCACAATGAAATTACCTAGTGTAATTGCTCTAAAAGATTACATAGTTCCACAAACAAAACCAAGTTTTACTAGATTTAATGTATTTTTAAGAGATAAGTTTTCTTGTCAATACTGTGGAAGTAATCATGAACTTACGTTTGACCATTTGTTACCTAGATCAAAAGGAGGAGAAACTAATTGGGATAACGTAGTCACAGCTTGTTCAACTTGTAATGTAAAAAAAGGTGGAAAACTATTAAAATACTCTGGAATGAAACTTCACCAATATCCTTTTAGACCTTCAACGGAAGAC
>MDSZ01155113.1_pt1 | contig 12739 bp, 14 predicted proteins | sample 811201 | NCBI WGS metagenome assembly MDSZ01 (sample SAMN05326647, study PRJNA326480) | marine metagenome | isolation source: seawater | place: Indian Ocean: North | collected 2010
ATCTCGCCTTGCAGCATTATTATTTTATGGATTCATTACTGGCATATACAAAACTATATTTGGAGTCTTGAAATAAAGTTTCTTACCGCTATAATTGCGCATCCCAAATCCAGACTATCTAGAATTTAGAGCAAAGAACAGCCTATTATCAGCTATAAGGCATTATATATTTCAATTAATTTTTATCCTTTGTCCTGCGGCAGCGTTCTGAACAATATTTAACCTCGTTCCAGCATTTTTCCCATTTCTTACGCCATGAAAATTCACGCTGGCATGTCAGGCATATTTTTGTAGGCAGATGCGCTTTTTTCATGATTTAGCTTTTATCTAGAGCCAAGCTTTTTAAAAAGCGCGCGCTGTCTTGCTGAATAGCTTTTTTCTTTTCTTTACTCATTCTTTCATATGTCCGATACATCATTCCAATACGATGATTAGTTTGTAACTTCTCTTTATTTCTGGCCAGGAAGTCCCAGTAGAGATAGTTAAAAGGGCATGCTTGCGGCCCGTTCTTTTTGCTCACTTTGTACGAACAATTCTTACAGTAATCAGACATTTTATTGATGTAATTTCCACCAGATGCGTATGGTTTACTGCCTAGCTCTCCACCATCTGCGAAAAGGATCATGCCACTCACATTGGGTAGTTCGACCCATTCATAGGCATCAGCATATACGATAAGGAACCATTCATTGACTTGGCGCGGTTCTATGCCAGCGATGAGAGCGAAGTTTCCTAACACCATGAGGCGCTGTATATGGTGTGCATATGCGTTTCCTTTTGTTTCAATCACGCATTGGCGCAAGCAATTCATTTTGGTATTTCCATCCCAATAAAACCACGGCAGATCCCGTTTAGCTTGCAGGAAATTTTCATCTGCATATTGGGGCATTTTCAGCCAATAAATCCCTCGAATATATTCACGCCAGCCAATAATTTGACGGATAAAGCCTTCTACCGCATTGAGGGGGGCTTTATTGTGTTTATATGCTTGTTCAGCGCGCTGTACGCATTCCAGTGGCTCTAAGAGACCGCAATTTATATAAAAGCTTATATGCGAGTGATACATCCATGGTTCATCTTGAAGCATAGCATCTTGATAGTCGCCAAAATTGCATAGCCTTTCTTGTATGAATTTATCCAATGCGTAAAGTGCTTGATCCCTTGTGACTGCAAAATAAAATGGTTCTAAATCTCCGAAATGATCGGAGAATTTTTCTGCGACGATGTCTATACAGCCTTGCGTTATTTCATCAATTTGTGCGGTATAAGGGGCAGGAATATTTAAGCCTTCTTTTGGTGGTTTACGGTTTTGTGAATCATAATTCCACTCTCCACCGACTGGCTTATCCTCATGCATTAGCAGATTATATTTCTTGCGCATTTCGCGGTAGAAATATTCCATTCGCAATTCTTTACGGCCTTTAGCCCATTGTTGAAACTCATCTATGCCGCAAAGAAACCGAGTATCGTCCCTGATTTCTACAGGGGTTTTAAATTCAGCCTCCCACGTTTTCATCTCATTGTGCAGGCGATATTCTCCTGCTTGCGTGACAATAATTTTGTCGGCGTTATGGCTTTTAATAGCGCGCTTAATTTCGCCTTTAAATGATGCCGCATTCTTAGGATCATCTATCTTTGTGTAGTGTAAATTATAGCCCTTCTCTTTAAGCTCTTGCGCGAAATGACGCATAGCTGAGAATAAAAATGCGATCTTTTTTTTGTGATGCTTTACGTATGTGGCTTCTTCCCATACCTCACACATTAAAATAATGTCATTGTCTTTATCGCAATCATTTAAAGACGTCATATTGTGTGAGAGCTGGTCGCCGAGTATAAGCCTTAATATCTTCACGGCAGGACCTCTTGACCATCCCATGCGAAACATTTCCCACTATCTTTAGCTGTTAAATTTTCCAAAACCGATATGAGTTTTTCTGCTGAGTATGTGGGCGTAAAGAGCTTACCTTCTTTGACTTGGCTTTGAAATGGCTCGGATAAAGCACTATCAACTGTTCCTGGATGAAGCCCGACTATGAGCATTTCTTTATGTCTGCGCCCCATTTCTATTGCGGCGTTTTTAATGATCATATTTAACGCCGCTTTTGAAGCGCGATAGCTATACCATCCGCCTAAGGCATTGTCCGATATACTGCCGACACGCGCTGATAGACATGCAAAAATAGAGCGATTATCTTTTCTCAGTAACGGCAAGAAATGCTTCGCAGCCATTGCTGGGAAAATCGTATTTGCCGCAAAAAGTTTTTGGAATTTCTCCGCCGATAAATCGCGCAGAGCTTTTTCAGGCTGCAAGTCTTCTCCATCATCCAAAAGCCCTGTTGCCAAAATAATGAGGTCGTAACATTGATTATTATATGATGTCTGCGCAGCTTTTTTTATGGAGGCCTCATCATTATAATCCATTTTATAATGTGTCATTGATGGCTGTTGAGCGTCGATAAGCTTGGATGAAAAAGCATGAATTTCACAATGCTCATAACGATCTTTTAGCGTTTTTATAAAAGCCGCTCCAATCGCACCCGTTGCGCCGATGACTGCTATTTTCATACCATCACCCCCTTATGCCATTTTCTTTGCCAGCTTAAAATATAATCCATATGGCAAAATCCCGAGCAGTTTCATTAATGATGTAAAACGTTTAGGAAAGTGAATCTCGAATGATTTTTTAAGCAAACCATCTGCGATGGCTTTTGCAGCTTGTTCAGGCTCAACCATCATCGGCATGTTAAACTCGTTCTTATCCGTAAGGGGTGTACGTACAAATCCGGGATTAATCAATTTAATATCTAGAGCTGGATTTTCAGCCTTTAAGGATTCTGCCAAATTTATCACTGCGGCTTTTGAGGCACTATAAGGTTGAGCATTCGGCAAACCTTTAAATCCGGCGACTGACCCACAGAGTACGAATTGTGCTTTTTCTTGCTTTTGAAGAATAGGCAATATTGTATAAATGAGATTAAACATACCCATCAAATTTACATCAATAAGTGTACGTGTTTTTTCTAAACTAAGCTCAGATAATTTACCTGGTTCATATAACGCGGCTAAATTGATTACACTATCAATGCGGTGAAAGCCTTTTTGCGCACAACTCAGCGCAGCTTGAACGCTTTGATAATCTGCTATATCTAGCGGGCATACATTATGATTATCACCTAAGCTTTTGCGAAGTTCGTGAAGCTTATCTTCCCTTCTGGCAGATAGCGTTAAAACTGCACCTCTGGATGATAACTCCTTAGCGAGCGCTTCCCCTATACCGCTACTCGCACCAATAATCCAAATATGTTTATTTTTAAAATCTTTCATTATTCAGTGCTTTGCTTTTGCATGAATAAAGATAGCTCACCGACAGTCAGGCCAAATTTCTTCAAATATGATCGATTGATAAGCACGCCATCATTCATTAAGAACATCCAATCATCAAAGGTGATGCGGTATGTTTTATCTCCAACATCTAAGTCCATTTGATATGCCCAGCGCATCGCATTTCCAGCTGTATCGCCTGTGGCTTTGCCTATGATATCGCCCGCAGAGCCTTCATATTTATTTGCCGCGATTTTCTTAATTGTCCATGTACGTTCTTGTGTTTCGCCATCATAATACTCAAACTTTTCTTTCAAAGTCCCTGTATCGCCTTCCCACGTTCCAACCATTTCAACATCGAAACGGCGGGTTACTTTACCTGTATAATCTTGAACAAGCCCCCATGCCTTTATGGGGCCAGTAAAGTAGTTTTGCAGATCAAGCGCAGGGGTTTGCATTTGATAATCTTTCACGCTCGGGCCGCCAGCGCAGCCACTAAGAAATGCGAGTAGTCCCATAAGCAGTACTCCTTTTAGTCGTTTCATTTTGATATCCTTCTTGTTTAATTAATTGCCAAAGCATTGTTGCTGAAAGCATTTTAATAATGCACGGCGCTAGTGCGTATAAAAGCAACAGTGCAGTTAAAGCTTGGCTGCTATTGTGCGCATCTGCCTTAAAGCCTATAAATTCTAATGTGATAAAACTTACGCCCGCAGCAATCGCCATGGATAATTTTGGCAATAGTGTTAAGGCGGCATAATATTGGCTGGCTTGATGCTTAGCTTTACGCTTCGTAATACGCTCTGCAATGATGGCTGGCGGCAGTGCTAAATCTGCGCCAAGAGCGATGCCAGACAAAACGCATATAGCGCCATAAGCGAATATATCTTGCGGCGTTAAAAAGACGGCGAATATAAAAGTCAGCACTGTGGCGCACATGGCGTACAGCCAGATGTGATAAAGATCATATTTTTGCGCAAGCTTAGACCATATTGGCATAAAAGCCGTGCCAGATATAAAATAAAGGGCAAGAAATATAGCTGTAAAGCTTTCGGCATTTAAATAATCTCGGATGAAAAACATAACCAGCACGGCGGGGATAGATGCGGCTGTAAATGATAGGAAGCTTAAGATAAAAAAGCTTTTATCTGCGCCTTTGATAATTTGAAATAATGCAAAAATTGAGCGCGCTTGCGAGGCGTTACGTTTATCCTTTTCATGGTGCTGATACTCTCTTACAAAGCGATAAAAGAAAAGACCTGCAATGAATATCAGAGCAATAAATACAATGAGCAAAGCCATAAAAGAGTCTCTGATTTCAAGCTTTGCCTGTAGCATTGCCGGTAAAAGAGCAGCCAGTAATAAACCGCATAAACCAAAGCCTTCGCGCCAAGATGAAATACGGGCTCTTTGCTGATATGTGTTTTTCCAAAAGCCACCCATCATATTAATCAGGATCGTGACTATGCTAAATCCGGCCGTGGCATATAGCATAAAAATACTAAACCATACGATTGCTATTGTGGTTGTTGGAGGGCCGGCTAATAGCCCCGTCATTCCCGTCACGAGTAAGGCTATGCCGATACATAACAGCAATATGTTTTTCTTTGTGGCTTTATCTGCAATATAACCAATGAATGGGTCTTGTACTGCGTCAAATATTCTAATCAATAATAGCGCTATACCGAGCGCACCGACACTTAATCCAAATTGGGTGCTGTATAAATCAGGAATATGAATATAAAGGGGTAAACCTGCGAATGAGAGAGGCAAAGCTATAAATGCATAATTGAACAGAGCTTTTTTATTGAGCGCTTCCTCATTCATGACTCCCCCAATAGCTTCGCTCTTAATGCGGGTGCGCTTGTTTGCTTACCTAGCCAAATATTGAAGAAATGTTTACCGAATTCAGCAGTGTTAATACGTCCAATCTCTTGATCACCGTTAAAAAAGACAGTTTCACCACTTTTCGTGTATATACCTGTCAGTGATGTTTGCTCTTCAACATCAGGGAAAATATTTTTAAGTTGTGCATGCCAATCTGCTAGTTTCACCTCATCTAAGAATCCTTGATCTCGTATTTCTTCAACTGATTTATCAGCGATTTTTTCGCCCGGGATATGTCTTAGATATGTGAGTTCTAAAGCGAAAGGCTTGTTTTCATTGAATTGCCCTTGAGGGGCGTACAAGGCCGCATCATAGACATCCCATATCATAACGCTTAAACGGCCCGCGCCGACTTTTTCCGCTTCAGGGACATATTGTGATATATATTCAGAGGCATTGGCCGGCGTAATCCCGATCAAAGCATATAGGCACGCAATGCGAACAATATTACGCATGGCTAAGCTCCACTTGCATAACATTTGTACGATTTGCTCTAAAGCCTGCTATGCAGCCCGCGAGATAAAAGCGCCATAACCTAATGAAACCTTCATCAAAGCCCATGGCGCGGACTCTATCTCTATTCATATCAAAGGCCACCAGCCATTCTTCAAGTGTACGTGCGTAATCTTGACCGAAGAAATAGCTATTATCACAGCGTAAACCCGCTTTGGCAGCTTCTTCTTTAAAACGTGAAGGACTTGGAAGCATACCACCTGGGAAAATAAAACTGCGTATAAAATCTCCACCTTTACGATAGCGTGGGAAATCTCTTTCATTCATTGTAATTGTTTGAATAACAGCTTTACCGTTTTGCTTAAGAAGAGCGGAAATTTTTTCAAAGTACGTACTCCAGAACTTTTCACCAACCGCCTCGAACATCTCAATAGACACGATGTGATCAAACTTACCTTCTTGATGGCGGTAATCTTCTAGTGCGATTTGTGCATTTTTACCGAGCCTTTGCTGCGCATAGGCATGTTGTTCATCGGATAACGTTATCCCCTTGATATTAAAATCGCCTTTTTCTATTGCGCGTTCAGCAAAACCGCCCCAACCGCATCCGACTTCGAGGATATTTCCTTTAGGGGCACTCAGGCATTCTACAATTCGGTCATATTTATTGTGTTGAGCTTGAACGAGCCCTTCCTTTTCACCTTTATAAATAGCCGCTGAATAGGTCATTGTCGGATCAAGCCACAATTTATAAAATTCATTGCCTAAATCATAATGAGCGTGAATATTTTTACGGCTACCTTTTAAGGTATTTAGGCGTAATAGATATGAAAGCATTGAGGCCGTGCGAGAAAATTTACTCCCCGCTATCACCTGATCCAGCGCATTTCGATTGACCAAGCCCAAGGTTGTTAAACCTACTAGATTATCTGTGTCCCATTTTCCTGAACGATAATCTTCAGCAAAGCCGATATCGCCTCGCTGTATCATATTAGGTACGACGTCCCAATCTTTGAGCTCAATACGGGCTGTTTCGCCGCTACTCTTTCCTTCGAACGTGCGGCTTTGCCCGTCCGGCGTGATAACGGTTAACTGACCAGATTCAATTGTATCTAGTCTTTTAAAGAGCTGATCTGTTGCAAGTTTAGCGTACATAACTTTACCTTAAAACATTCATCATAAAATTGGGCTTACATAAAGATTACAAATTCGTAACATTATGCGTGGTTGATATTTTTTTGGCTCTCTGCTTTGGTTTGGGGATATATTTTATACCTTTCAAAATGATTTTTAGAGCCTGCCAGTGTATGAGGGTTATCGCTTTTACTGTCACGAGTGGGTATGTCCAAAACGCTTTTCTTAGCGTATTTTTATTCATCGCAGCCATCTGCCCGCTTAATGCTGTTACAAGCTGCTTTTGTCCATTGGCGGCATGGTAATTAATCCATAGACCGCAGCGTGTATTTGTTACATCAAAGCGAAATTCATAATGGCCTTTACGCGGTAAAAATGGTGAAACATGAAAGAGTTTTTCACCTTTTAAAATATCATCGCTTTTAATGGGTTTATGATCTGGATGCGCACAAAGATATGTATGTGTTTGGCCAAATGTATTATTTACCTCACACAGTACAGCGCGCACCTGCCCTTGCTTATCATGGCATAGCCAAAAACTGACTGGATTAAAAACATAGCCCAATATGCGCGGCATAGAGATAAGCACGATTTCTCCATCTGCTTCTTGTATTTTGGCTTTTTCTAAAATATTGCGTACCCAGCTCTCTAGCTCACTGCCATCACGTGCCCCATGATCAGCATCATGAAAACTTAATAGAGCGCGTTTATTGACTGGAAGGGAGGAATTTTTATATTTTGAAAGCGGTAAGGCTAGATAATAAATGCCATAATTAAAAGCATTCACTTTTGGAAATAAGCGTTTGTGCATCACTCGGCCAAACATTATTGATGGCTCTATTCCCATGGAATGGATACCCCCATTTTCTTGGCTATATTGACTGCGCTTAAAAGCCCATCTTCATGAAAACCATAGCGCTGATATGCGCCGCAAAACCATAGGCCTTTATCGCCTTGAAGCGCTTGAATTCGCTCTTGCGCTTGAATAGCCTTGAGATCAAAAACGGGATGGCTAAAAATATGCTCATCATAAATCATCTCTTGAGTTGGGCGGCGCTCTGGGTTGAGTGTTATAATCACAGGCGTATCTGTATTTAAAGGTTGAAGATTATTCATCCAATAGCTTAAAGCGACTGCTGGATTTTTGTCCTGCTTTTTCTCTGAGAGATAAATCCAGCTTGCCCATGTTTTCTTATTTTTTGGCATAAAGCTCTGATCGCTATGCAAGATGACTGTGTTTTCTTGATAGGAAAATGCACCAATTACATCTTGCTGCTCCGCCGAGAGATCATCACAGATTTTTATTGCTTCATCGGCATGACAGGCGAAAATGACTTGATCATAGATATCAACTCGGCCATTAGAGTCTGTAACTTCCCAAGAGCCATTATGCTGCGCAACTTTTGTAGCCGCACAGTTCATATTGATTTTGTCCCTAAAGCTCTCCGTTAATCTTTTGACATACTCTTGGGAGCCGCCTTCAACTGTATACCATTGCGGCCTGTTATTAATGCTGAGCAGTCCATGATTTTTGAAAAAACGTAAAAACGTACGTGCGGGGAAGGCCATGATTGTTTCAAGTGGACAGCTCCATATTGCCGCGCCCATGGCTAGGAGATAATAATCTTTAAACCATGCGCCCATCTTTAACTCTTGTAAGCATTGCCCCAGTGTTATCGCAGGGTCTTTTTCAATATAGGCTAGCGCTTGCTTATTGAATTTAGTGATATCGCGCAACATCCTCCAATAGGCTGGTCTTACGAGATTTCTGAGCGCAAATAGATCATTAGAGGAATATTCTAACCAGCCTTTATCGACACTCACGCCAAAAGACATATTGCTTTTCACATATGGGACTTTCAGCTCTTTAAATAGCCCCAATAGGTTGGGATAATTCCAGTTATTAAACACGATAAAGCCCGTATCAACGGCAACATCTTGTCCATGCACATTAATTTTTTTTGTGCGGCTATGACCGCCAATATAAGTATTTTTTTCAAAAAGGGTTATATCGTGATGATTTTGGAGCAAATAGGCTGCGCCAAGACCTGATATACCTGTTCCTATAATAGCAATTTTCATTCAAACATTATTCATGATGTGAGCTTACAAAGCTATGGGCGCAAGATTACAATTTTGTAATAATTTGAAAATTCTCATTCATATTGCGCGCTTCAACGCTCCCGCCATGTAGCTTAACAACGGCATCTACTAAGCTCAAACCTAGCCCTGATCCTTGCTGAGAACGACTTTTATCCGCGCGATAAAAACGATCAAAAATTTTAGGCAAGTCCTCATCTAAAACACATACACCGCTATTCTCGATCATGATTTCTATAGCCTCATCATGTTTATGGAGCTTGATATTAATATGGCTTTTTTCTGAACCATATTTAATCGCATTATCAATGATGTTCGCAAAAGCTTGAAAGATAAGATCTCGATCGCAGACACGCTGAGCAGGCTGGATATCTTTATTTATAACGATGTTTTTCTCTTCCGCTAACGGTTCATAGAATTCGATCACATCGTGAAGCACTTTATCTATATCTTGTCTCTCAAAGCGTGAGCGTTGCTGCTCTGTTTCTATGCGTGAAATTCTCAATAACGCATTGAATGTTTGTAAAATATGATCTGCTTCATCGAGTAATTTTGAGTATTCTTGATGCTCTGGTTGCTTTTTTTGCAGCATATCAATATGCCCGCGCATTCGTGTCAGAGGGGTTCTTAAATCATGAGCGATATTATCAGATACTTGTCGCACCCCTTGCATGAGCTGTTCTATACGATCGAACAGCAAGTTCAAGACGATCGCAACATTGCTTAAATCGTCCCAGCGCGCGCTTATATTTACACGGCGCGATAGGTCTCCTGTGCGTATAATTTCATATGCGGTTTCGGCAATGTCATTTGTCCCTTTCACCACAAAAATGCTGATAATATAGCTCACAAAAACAACGATCATCACAAAGGCTATACTGGCGATACCGATCCATTGCATGAAATCAAAGTCATCCGCCATATCTGTAATATCTGTGGCGATCAGCACTTTTCCTAAATCTGCAAAATTATGAATGCGCGCAGCATAGCGTTTTTCAGTTTGCGGCATTTCAAACAAGAGCAAGCCTTCGGCCAGGACTTTGCTTGGCTTTGGAAAGTCACTTGGTAAAAGCGCATCTTCATTCAGCTGAATATAGATTTTACTTTGATCCATATCGGGCAGCTGGCCGAGCGCTTGAATATATTTTACTTCTGAATCGATAACGGCCTGCGCGCCGTGAACGAGGTGCCCTTTTGCAAAGTAATTAATGAAATAGCCTAAGCTTAAAGCGACAGCGCCGCATAAAATCGTAAATAAAAGCGCCATCATAAAGCTAGAGCTTTTCGCATAGCGACGGCGTTTAGTCTTCAATGATATATCCTGCACCACGAACTGTCCTTATTATCGGGCTATCAAAACCCTTATCTATTTTCGCGCGCAAGCGGCTAATATGCACATCGATCACATTCGTTTGCGGGTCGAAATGATAATCCCAAACATTTTCAAGCAACATGGTTCTGGTTACCACTTGCCCTTTATTTTTGAGCATATATTCCAGCAATGCAAACTCACGTGATTGCAAATCGATGAGCTGTCCTTGGCGCTTAACACGGCGTGCTAGTAAATCCATTTCTAAATCTGCTGCGAGCATTTTAGTTTCAGAAGCGGATGATATATCTTGTCCGCTGCGCCGTGCAAGAATTTCAATCCGTGCGATCAGCTCTGCAAATGCAAACGGTTTGACCAGATAGTCATCGCCGCCAGAGCGCAAGCCTTTAACCCGATCATCAACCTCACCCAATGCGCTTAGAATCAAGGCGGGCGTTGTATTTCCGGCGCCGCGTACCGACTTTATAATGGTGAGTCCATCCATCTCCGGCAGCATGCGGTCAACAATCATAGCGTCATATTTTTCTGTTGTTGCCAAGAAAAGACCGTCTTTACCATTATCGGCGTGATCAACAATATGTCCGGCTTCTTTCATGCCTTTGCTAATATAGCTCGCTACCTCTGCATCATCTTCAATGAGCAATAATTTCATGATCTTTGATCGCCTCGCCTTATCTCACTGCCTAGCAGCGTTGAGGTTACATGATCATAGCAGTTTTGCCTATACATGAATTCAGTGACCAAGCTCGTGCTGCTAGCCAAAACAGAGCCACCTGCGCCCCATTATCGCTAACGGGTAGATCACTTACAAAATTTTCAAGCTCGTTAAGGTGTCTATAACACCTTTAGCATTACCATTAGAAATTGCTGTTTGAATGGCGCTTAATGCGGTTTGTTTGTCCATGATCTACCTCTTGATATCCGGGCCGAATGTGACAGTTGAAATGCCATCCCAATCTAGCTTAGCATCGTATCTGTACTCAATTAGAGCCTCCTTCATGAGTTGCATCACTTCTTGCCTCTGTGGCTTAAGCGAGTCTGGCATTCTGAAACAATGGATCAACCAATCTATACGCATGGGTATATGATTTTGTATCTCTGACGTTTTTCCAAAAGCTTCAACTTCAACAATTTTCCCGTTAATACTGAGTTCAAAAACATCGACACCACGCCCAACGCCACGTACACGCTTTAAACTTATGTCGCGATCATCATCACGTATTTCGAAATTATTGATTGTATCCACTGACCTATAAACCATAGACATACTCCTCATCTTTGAAAGCCAACATAAATGGCTTATTAGCATTCATCATATTTTCAAAAAAAAGTGAACTCGGCGGCATCAAAGTCCGCCATGCTATTCAGCACTGACAAAAATCCATTCCCCACGCAGGCGTTCTCCATCTATTCTTGCTATAGCGATTTAATCTCGCCTTGCAGCGTTGAGGTTACATGATCATAGCAGATTTACCTATGAGCGATTTAGATTCTCTTATTATATTCTGCAATTCTATCTAAAAGTTGTAATTCAAACTCTGCCTTCATAGACACAGTTAAGTACGTGACGTAAGAAACGACATTCGCCAGCAGCACAAACATGAAATTGTAAAAAACGCTATCCTGATAAGGATAAATTAAAAATTCAGGCAATACGGCCAACATAAACAATGCAAAAAAGCATATAAAAATGCATGTCAATTCGGCCGATCTTCTATAACCACGCCCTACCTTTAGTAAAAAAGCCGAAAAACCAGCGGGTAGCTTTGTATAACTTCTACCTAAAGTGCTCAAAGCAAAACTCATAGAATTGAGAACAGCTTGACCAATTACGATCACCCGTAAATTTGATATCGGGGCTTCACTTGCATGATCATAGCTACCGCCCAAAACAACAGAAAAGGCACCATAAAAAAAACTACTTGTATCAAGTCCTGAATTCAAAATACCTAGATAGATAAAAATGATTACCACAAAAAACGGTAAGCTGGCGATTGCTATCATTTCAAGGCTAATCATAAGAAAAGATTTGGGTATAAAAAAATCTTTATCGTCAGTTTCTGACTCCTCATGACTTTTGTAAAAACTCACAAAACTAGAACGTAGGAATAAAGATAACAGTAACGCAAAAATCAAACTCCAAGCCGTTACAAAACCAAACATAAAAGCCGGGATAAAAAGAAGGGCGAAGCCGAAAGCCACCACCCGCAAAGCTGTGACATTACTCAAAGCTGATAAAAACCCGTTCCCCACGTAGGCGTTCTCCATCTATTCTTGCTATGGCGATTCAATCTCGCCTTGCAGCATTATTATTTTATGGATTCATTACTGGCATATACAAAACTATATTTGGAGTCTTGAAATAAAGTTTTTTATCGCTATAATTGCACATCCCAAATCTAGACTATCTAGAATTTGTATGTCGTCAGAGTATTTTGGACACAGGGCGTAAAAATATAAGGTGTGCTTCTGGCTCCTTAGTTTAAGTTTAGGCTGCTTTTTGCTGCCAGTACA
>MDSZ01150725.1_pt1 | contig 12738 bp, 14 predicted proteins | sample 811201 | NCBI WGS metagenome assembly MDSZ01 (sample SAMN05326647, study PRJNA326480) | marine metagenome | isolation source: seawater | place: Indian Ocean: North | collected 2010
AAGGTAGTATGGTAATACATCATTATTTCCTTCTTATTCTCAAACGATTCTAACTCCATATTATAATATTCTTTTAGATAATATTATTATAATTTATTAACATCAATCACATGCTCCAGATGAGGTAAAATTTCTTTATCGTGTGTAATGACTACAAGTGTTTTACCTTCTGATTCAACATTAATCATATCAATCACCTTTGAACGTGTTCTTTGGTCTAACCCAGCCAACGGTTCATCCAATATCATGATTTTACATTTCTTTACAATACCACGCATAAGCATTGTTATCTTTTGCATCCCACCAGACAAATTATTACCGTGTATCCCAGCACTTGCGTGAACCCCATTTGGTAAATCACTAAATACATCTAATAAGTTATACTTTTCTAACTTGGCAATAAGTTCTTCTTGTGTGATATGGTCATTACCATACAGCATATTATCTATGATTGGTTCATTAAACAAACTCGTTTTTTGGTTTACGTAATTCACTTTCTCACGTAAATGTTCTCTCTTTATGTATTTTATATCCGTATCATCAATAATGATTTCACCACTATCAACTGGATACAATCCTACTAATAATTTCATTAAGGTTGTTTTACCAGAACCAGACCTACCAACAAGTCCGTATTTTTTGTCTGCTTCTAATTTGAATGACACGTCTTGAAGCAAATACTCTTCACTCTCTTTACTATACTTAAAATACACATTCTTAAAATGAATAGACCCTTTATGGATACAGTCTGTTTTTGTTTTCGTAGACTTCATATCTAATAATGACTGTAAATGGTCTCGTGATGCATCTACAATTCCTAATTTGTAAAAAATATTATGAACTAACCCTACATTCACATTTATCATATAACTTACAAACTGTCCTATAACCAGTATATACACTATCGCTTCTGCGACGCTAATTGACTTATTTGTCAACAATTTGTAAATGTAGTATAATGAAATACCATAACCTATAACAATCACTATTTCTGATGCTGATACTACTTTATTCTGGAAAGACATAATCCGTTTCATTTTATCGTGCGACTCTTTCTCAAGTAATTCATTCTTCTTGATTTGCATTTCTACTTCATTATTCAAATACACGTTCATCAAATTATCTAAACTGTCTTGAATATTCTCACTCACAATGCTATTAAAATAGTCCTCTCTATCTTTTACCTTTTCAATGAGTGTCTTACTGCTATAATATTGTATTGCAGCACATAATAGCAATGTAATTCCAATCGTAATACCTAAACTCTTCTGTTTGATAAGTAAATATAATACTATTACTATACAAACAGTTGATTCTGGGAACAAGCGATTAATGATATATTGAAATAAATCTTTCAAATTTCGGGTCAATTCAAGCATGCGTGATAAGTACTCACCCGTTTTCATATCACGAAAATCACTTGAATAAGCCTCAACTGTTTTTTCATATATAGCATTTCGTGTATATTTCATATATTCAGGAACCAGAAACGACTCTACCTGGTGCTTTAAATAACTTGAACCGATGATAACTATCCATACAAGTATCAATAAAACAATCATACCAGACAGATTCTGCTTTTGAATATTCCCCAATATGTCACCAAAGTTCTCTACCTTTGCACTTGTCTTAAACCGTTCAAACATCATACCATATACATTTGGTAATAACAACCCTTCTATTGGAAAAAAAACTAGGATAATCAAAATATATGCTAAAAATGTGTATTTATTCTGTTGTATGAAATCACCTATAAAAAAATCTAACATTTGTATAACTTATAATAACGTCATATAATTATAAGTTAAAAAATTAATATCTCCAGAACTCATATTCTTTGTAATGCCAACAATACACTTCTAAATTTATATCTACTACTCCCTGCTGTACGGTAACTGGGTCATCCGATTTTTTAAATATGTATAAGTTATAAATGTAGTAAACACAATCATCCATCATTTGGATACCTATTTCCATACTATCATCATCTATTCGCTGCTGTTGTCTCTCAACACTATTGAATTTATTTGGTATAAAGTGTCTCATATATCCTTGTTGCATCAATACAGGTTTTTGTTGAAATAAACGAATTAAATGATTATAACGTTGAATGGATAAAGGTAATGTAACACCAAAATGTATTCGTGTTTCTATATTATCTATATATTGAATAATATACCGTATAACTTCATAAGGTAATATAATTTTCATCTATATTATCTTACTAATTTGACATATTCAAATAAAATTATTGTAGCTGGTTGTCTATTTTACCCAATTCAACCATTGGCAAGTCTATCATAATCGGGTGTGCCTCCCAAAAATAACGACAGTAAGCCCATACAAATGAAAATTGTTCCGGATAATATTTACCATAATTTTTCAATAACCATTCTTGTTTTTCTTTTGGTAATAAATATAAATTGTCTTTTGGCAAAACATATGCGAGTTGTGTGTAAGGTGAAAAGATATGGGGTGTTTCCTGTTTTGTAAAGTAATCCATCTGAAAGTGTGGTATATATTTTACCAAGTCAGCAAATAGGGGTGGATAATGGTAATTATACTTCCACTTCCAATCTATACAATCATCTGTATAATAAACATATACCCATTCTAGTGCTTCAATATAATTATTACATATTTCTTTCATGTTCTTTGATGTTCTTTCTTTTCCAAACAAGCTTTTATAATACCTTTCTTCCCATCCTTTTTCATTAGGACAAATATACTTTTCTTCTCTACGGTATAAAATAGGTGTGTTTTGAAACGCCTTTTCTCTTTCTTCTGTTGTTGTTTCACCAAATTTATAGTTATCAAACTTATTACGCACATAATGTTCTTGTTTCAAGAAGTCGTGTTCTTTTTCGTGTAATTGTTTCATATATTTATTTACATAACCCCAATCTATCTTCTTGGTTATCGGGTGAATAAAATATGCGTCTTCTTTGTTTCCAAGTGTAATCTTATATATGTCCAACAAAGTATCTATTCCGTGTGTCCGGATGTTCATACTAGGAAAATGCGGCAAGAAATCATTCCCTAGAAGGAAACATAAAAAAACATAATCTTGAATGCGATGAACGCTATTAAATTTACAATCCATATGGTCTAATATTCCATATTGTAATGCGTTAATATCTACAAAGTATGGCTCATCATCTTTCACATCCACTGGTATGGAGTTACGCAAGAACTCGGGTGCTTCTCTGAAAATATATGTATTCTTACAATAAGATAAATGGAATATAGAAAGCATAATCAAATCAGAATCCAATCCATATACAGCTATCTGGTCTGTTTCTTGTATTGTTTTTCGTAAGTGTAGAAATAACTTCTGTTCTCCTTCACCTGGTTCATCGGAACAAGATACAATAACCTCTTTACAGTTATATCTATTTTCACTATAACGAAAATGAAAATTTAATTGTTCACTTAACTTATGCATGAATTCTGTTCCAGGTGTAATTGACGAAGTGTTCCATTTATTCTTGGATTCCTTCTCCATAAATTCATTATTCATATTTGTAATAAAAGATGACTTATAACGTCTCATTTTTTGCTGATACATCTTTGCAAATGGTGCTACACCATCAAATGCTATATATATACAAGAAGTTGGTTTTAACAACCCTATGTAATATTCTATTTTTTGTATAACTCTTTCTATAACAAGCGTTTCTATATTCTCTGGATTCACTGTTTCTAACTCATAATATGAATCATATACAATTGAATTACAATCCATATACAGGTGTGTAAAAGAATCACTTGTTTCTTGGCTATTCAACAAAAAAGATTGTAAACTCCGTATAATATTTGCATAGTTCTTAATAATATACGAAAAGTATGCAGGAATACCCATTAGCACTACTATATACTATAATCTTTTCTGTTTATATCCTTTTACAAAGTATGTCCGTACAATTTTATCTCACGTAACCTTTCACGTGCTTGTTTAACATAAACTCGTGCTTGATACTTGAGAACAATTCCCTGTGCCTTTCTCAATTCCGCTGTTTCCGGTCGTGGTAATCCATTGAATAACGACCCTTCAAGATAAACTTCATTAAATACTGCAAGTTCGTATCCGTATGGGCCATCCAATCCATCTATATTATATACACCTCCATTACGTAACCATCTTATACTTTTATCTACTCTTTGCCATTCCCACAACTCAAGTTTAATTCGCAACATCATAAATTCTTTTTCTTTTTTTGCCTGTTGGATACTAACCAACTGGTCTCTAGTAAATCCATTCTCATAATAAAGATAATCTTGAATGATATTTTTCATATCGCATGGTAAATCTAATTTGCTAACAATTACATTCATTTTGAATAGTTACAATATGTAATTCGAAAAAATGTTATTCAATTTTATAATATAGTAGTATATTAGTGAAAAAAATATTTAATATTATGAGTGATAATCTTATTACTTTTTTAAAAAATAAAATTATTTATTTACAAGAAATTATACAAAAAACGTTTTATTCCATACAGACTAACCATTTAAATGGTATTTTTAGTAGTAACGATACAAGTGTTTCTACATCTATACTTTTTAAACTTTATAAGAATATCAATGAAATAAGTTCAAATATAGACCAAGGTGTTATTGATAAAAATGAAATTATTAATGATACCCAACGTATTATAGATAAATTATCAGTTGTTATTTGCGGATTCGGAACAAAATCTATATCCGACTTATTATTCATTGTTTTTGGTTCTGAATGGAAAAATAAAAGTTATAGTGATGAGGTATTCAACGATAAATTCAAGTTAATACATAATCACGTGACACCGATTGGTTATAAAATAATACACTGGAAGAAAAAAACAAATACGATGAATCCAAAAGAGTATTGCACGGATAAAATTACAGATACTACTACACAAATGGAAGATAACAATGATTTAGAATGCTACGATATGGAAATTGATACTGAAAACTTATTATCAAGAATTCATGGTGTAAGGGTATTGTTCCAAAACACTCAAACAAAAAAAACGCTTGTGATATATGGTATTGTGGATTACTTGTCCGTTGACATTTTTACAAATAAGTATATTTCAAATAGGTTAACTAGTATTAATGAATGTCATGTTAATCGTGAAAATGATGAACATAATATATTAAAAGAATTCGTTAATAACTTCGTACTGAAGGATATTCTTATATACGGTAATAATGATATATTAAAAAAAATATTTTCAATCATCACGGATATACATTCTATTAAGCAAAGTAAATTGGATGTATCTATGAAGAGGTTTATTGATATGGATGTTTATACACGGAGACAGTTTCTACTTCATTTACTATGCTATGAAAATGATAACGAAGTTCAATATATTTGTTCCTTATTATATGAACTACTACAACTTGAAGATAATCCAACAAACATGAAATACTATATGCTACCTTATCATGTTCAAAATAAAATGAAAAATCTAATTAGTAACTCTACGAAAAAAACAAACGATTTGGTAAAACAATACGATATTAGCCAAGTAACTTTAGAGCAACAAATATATTTAATGAAAGCAACACCACAAGTAAAAGAAAAAGCTTTGTTAAAGCTGAAAGAGATAAAAGGAAAGCCTGATGATATGACATTAAAAACAAAGCAATTCCTTGAAGGGCTTCTCAAAATTCCTTTTGGGATTTATAGAGAAGAACCCATATTAAAACAGATGAAAATTATTAACAACTCATTCAAATTACTTATTCATAGCTTTCAGCTGCTGTTTCCTGATTACACTATTACTAGCAAGAATAACTACACGTCTATGGAGATTAACAAAGAGATTAAAACAATTACAAATAATGTTATAAATGATATTAATACCACAATTGAGAGTGAATTACAAAAATTAAAAACAAAAGATATTAACAAGATTATTCAGTATGCTCAAAAACTATGCAAGGATTCTAATGTAACATTTACGTTCTCAAACAAAACAAAGTCAGTCAATATTCAACAACTCACACACTATATTAAAAACACAAGAAACAATTCTCATAAGATTTTACTTTACGAAAAGGCTCGCGGAGACCATTTCAAACTTGATTCATGTTTGCAGCAATTCAATACTATTAACAATGACCTTGATTCATTAACGACTAACATGAACTCTATTAAACAGGTGATGAATAAATCAATTCACGGTCATACGTATGCCAAGAACCAAATTATGAAAATCATTGGTCAATGGATTAACGGTGAAATGTCTGGGTACTGTTTCGGTTTTGAAGGGTCTCCGGGTATTGGTAAAACTTCTCTAGCAAAAAAAGGAATATCAAAGTGTTTACAAAATGAAAACAACGAACCTAGACCATTCACTTTCATATCCGTTGGTGGTTCTTGTAATGGGTCTACGCTAGAAGGTCACAGTTATACATATCAAAATTCTACTTGGGGACGTATTGTTGATTTATTAATGGAATCCAACTGTATGAACCCTATTATCTATGTTGATGAATTAGATAAAATAAGTAAAACAGAACAAGGTAAAGAAATTATTGGGATTTTTACACATTTGATTGATACTACACAGAATGAAGGATTCCAAGATAAATATTTCAGTGGTATTGATATTGATATGTCAAAGGCATTATTTATTTTTTCTTATAATGACCCAGAGCAAATTGATAGAATTTTATTGGATAGAATTCACAGAATCCACTTTGAAAACCTCACTTTGGATGAAAAAGTTGTTATCGTCAATGATTACATATTGCCAGAAATAAATACCAAGATGGGATTTGAGAACATTGTACAATTAAATAACTGTGAAATTACATATATTATTGATAGTTACACACTTGAACCTGGAGTGCGAAAGTTAAAGGAGATTCTATTTGATTTATATGGAGAGATTAACCTTGAAATGTTAGAGAATAAAAATCATAACACCATACCAATCGTACTTACTGAAACTATGATTGACGAATATTTGAAAAAGTATAATAAAATCAACCATAAAATTGTTCACAATGATAATGAAATTGGAGTTATCAATGGACTATGGGCAAATACTCTAGGACAGGGTGGCATTATTCCTATTCAATGTATGCTTTGTCCTTCTAATTCGTTATTTGATTTACAACTTACAGGTCTCCAAGGTAATGTTATGAAAGAGAGTATGAATGTTGCAAAGACACTTGCTTGGAACTTAACACCTGATGAAAAGAAAAGTGAAGTTGTCAAGAGAGTAAAAGAGACCAATACACAAGGTTTACATATCCACTGTCCGGAGGGAGCTATTTCAAAAGATGGTCCTTCAGCAGGGGCAGCCATCACATTATCTATATTTAGCCTATTTAACAATAAACAAATCAAAAACGATGTTGCGATTACCGGAGAAATCAATTTGCAAGGACAAATTACTAAAATCGGTGGTCTCGATTGTAAAATTGCTGGTGGTATTAAAGCGGGTGTAAAAACCTTTTTATTTCCACAAAGTAACAAAGCCGATTTTATAAAATGGAAAAAATCATTACAAAACGAAGATATAATTCATAATATCAATTTCAAAGAAGTTTCCAATATTCATGAAACTTTCACATATGTTTTTTCAGAACACTAATTTTCTAATTATAATATAAACCATGGAATTTAATATTGTCGCATATACATATCTATTTCTACGTTTAGCACCATTTATATTAATATGTTTCTTCACATTGTCTTCTATATTCAATCAAGATTTCAAAGGTTTGATTTATTTACTCGGTATTCTATTCAGTGTTGTATTGTCTATAGGTGTTAATCCATTCGTTCAATCCCTATTTGGGACATTTGGGTTACAAAAATCAGAACCTCAAAACGTTTGTTCATCCATAACAATTGGTAAAATGGATGCTCTATCAGGTATCCCTCTCGGACAAGTTGTTATTGTATTTACAATGACGTATCTAATCTACTCTATGATGGAATATAATATTGTCCCTCAAAATTGGCCTACTATTGTATTTTTCGTACTATTGAGTGTTTTCAATATATACTGGAATATTAACTATAATTGTCATCACTGGATTGAATTAACCGCTGCGTGTGTAGTAGGTCTCTTCGGTTTCATATGGGGAGAAATAATTAATAATGGTTTTAAATCAAAAAGACTATTATATTTTACTGGAATAGAGCAAAGTAACCATTGTAGCCGCCCTACAAAACAAACTTTCAAATGTAAAGTATACAAAAACGGTTCTTTAATTTCAGGATAAACATATAAAACATAACAATAAGCGTTATAATATTGTTATGTATCAAAATGAACCAAATTAGTATTTAGCCATCCACGAATATTACGAAGTATCATATCCCTACTCATTTCTGTTGCTATCATTTGAACATTTCTTGATTTTTCTCTATAAGTCATAATAAATGAATTTACTACATTTATCGTAACAGCTGACTCATATTTCTTATTCAAATTATTTAATGGAAATTCTGCATACCCTTTTCGTTTATTTACCTCATTATGGAATTGAAACAACATTAATTTCAAATCCTCCTTTGATTTTATAGAGCTATCGTGAATCTTTTTCATATAATTTGTTGCATGTTCAGCACACACAGGACACGGTAATGTATTACAAATGGAACGAATTATATCCATCATGTCCTTTTTTAATTGGTCAAATTTATCAGCTTTTACTTTCTCTGCTAAAGTATGAAAAAAAAAACCATACAGGCGGACCCCACTTCATTTTTGGTTTATCATCAATTACAACTTCTTCTTTATTCTTAATGACTATATTTCTTTTCCTTCTAGGCTGCACCATGGAAATAAAATTATTTGGTTGATTTGTTCGATTCATATTACTTGTTCTACCCCTATGCTTCATAAAATTCATCGTATACTATAAAATGCTAATATAAATATTTCAAAAAATACATAAACCATAATATATATACTTAATATAATGGATAAAAAGCAATTACTTATCAAAAAAGTTCGCGATTGGGTAAAATTAGATAATGAGATAAGAGCATTACAAAAAGAACAAACTAGCAGGAAAAAAGAGAAAAAAGAACTATCCACTGGTCTTATGGAAATTATGAAGGATAATGAAATTGATTGTTTTGACCTTAAAGATGGACAAATATGTTACAATAAAAAAAATGTCAAAAAACCACTCACAAAAAAAAGCCTTTTGGGTATATTATCTAAATATTATGATGGAAACGTAACAAAGGCTGTTGAAATGAATGATTTTATTCTTGATAATCGGGAAGTAAGCGTTCAAGAATCTATTACTCGCAAAATAAACAAGGATGATTAATTAATATAAATTTAATTGGTATGTTCCATCTGAATTTACCAAGTATCTACCTACTATTTCTGGATTTTCTTTATTTTTTTGTATGTCCTCTGTGTTATATACATTTCCTTGCTTGTCCAAGTATTGGACTATACCATTTATTTCTTGCACAAACACTTCATGCTTTGTATACAATTGTTCTGTAGAGTCTTCATCTATCACTCCGTGAGGTGTCCCTTTATCATGTGTTCCACAATAAATGTTATTATCTTTACGCTGCCTTGTACATTGACAACCATTTGCTATTTTAGCATTACATCTATTCGTGTTTGGAATACAATTCTTAATACGCTGCCGTTTATTTACATCCTCTTTATCAAATTGAAGCCGTTTATACTCATAAATAAACTCCATCAACTCTTGTGTCTTTTCATTTTCTGAAAATCCTAAACTGGATAATTTGACACGAATGTTATCCTTAAATTCGGTTAAATAACACTCGGTTTTCTTATTCAATCTCTTCTCCATTTCCTCTGTTTTGTTCTACAATGAATGATTACTACTATTTCAATTTTTGTCATTCCAATCATCTGGTCTATGCTTTGTTCCTCCATCATATGGAACTGCCAGCCCATTATCTAACATCCACGTATTTACACATGTACCATTGAAATACACATTTGCAAGCAATCTACCATATTTTTCTGTTTTTACATCTTCCAAACTTACTACTTTATTATATATCATTTCGTGTAACATATCACGAGACTTTCGTGCTAACTCTTTTTCAGCATTGGTTTTACCCTTTATCTCTGGGGAGTCAATACCATTTAATCGCACTGAAAATCTATACATTGTATTATCTGTATTTGGATATCTTGCCGCAATTGTTATTGTGTCACCATCATACACTTTTATTACTTTGCCATACTTTATATTTGGTACAAATGGAACTGTATTATTATAGCTAATATCTCCTACCAAGTAATCTGACAAGGCAAGCATGCTTACAGAACGTGCTACTTCATATTGTGCTTTTCTAGAATTTTTCCAACAACAAAGCATTATTGCTATACAATAAAGTAAATTCATCTCTTTATATTCTTACAAGATATTCATTACCAATAAAAAATATACATTTATATTTTTTATAACTCTACTACAGTGTGTGCCTATGTAAATAATTTTTCTATTTCAGTATAAAATTGTATTGCTTGATTACAAACCTTATGTATATACTCACCTACCATTTGTTTATCAACCTTATCTTTGAAAGCAATGCGAATTCGGCTTGAATCATCGTGTGGATGAAACTTTTTAAATCCACAAAACAATACATCTTGGTCCTTTATAAAATAATTATCATAAATGAAATACTCTAATACCTTACCTATAGTATAATCCTCATCTACCAATATTACATCATAACAATTATCCATTGTTGTTTCACTCAATACAATTGATAACGTATCTGAATTTATTGATTCTAGCAACAACTTAAACTTATCTTTCAAAATTTCACAACTCTTCAATACGATTTCTTTGTTATCATAAATACCTATTGTTTGAATAACAAAATCAAAACTATCCTCCTTGTAGTATTTTTGTGCGTCCAATAAATAAAAGTTTCTTTTTTGAAATTCTATTTCATCTTGTGTAAGCTCTTCACTTTGTAATTTCTTTTCCATATCTTTCCAAGCAGCATTTACCTTGTCCATATCTGGTGTATTCCCATAAGAACACTTTGATACTACATTATACATACTATCTTCTTTAGCCTTATGAACTGAAAATTCTGCCGCTAACTTTAATTCTTCACCCGGGATTGTATCACTAATCTTCGGACGCAATCTAGTAAAATCAATAAACATATTCGTCTTATCATTTGGAGGAAATATTTTCTGTGTTTCTTCTTTTGTTAAATAATTGTCATTTTGCTTGTTTTTTATTTTAAAATCCTCTGTTGTTACATACATCATATTATCTGTATCATTTTTCTTTTCTACTTCAAGAACATAGTTCCCTGGCAACGTTTCCATATTTTTGCTATGAATTGGAATACAACTCAATCGTTGTTTTAAAATTTCATTATGCAGGCGACACGTATTCTTTTCAATAACACATTGATTTTCTTTATACGTCTGTGTATAAATACCTACAACTGGAATATCAGATAATATTGTTCTTCGTATTGCGTTCGCCAAACTTACATTCAGTCCACTCAATGTAAAAGCCAATGTGTTGTTTTCTTGCTCTGAAATATTTGTTAATGAGACACTCATCTATACTATAATGCAATGTATTTTTTAAGTCTCCTTCAATCAATTTTTACTATTGAATTATAATGAATGCCGTCTACCTATATAACGAATATATCGTTGAATAAAATTATTTCTTTCAGAAGGAGTTAATAACCCCCACATAAACCTAATTTTGCTATTATAATTTCCATCGTCTTTTACTAAATAACTTGAATAATATCTTATTATGTATTTTGTTGACTTATACCATAACATGAAATACCTTCGCAATATAGATTCATATTGTGTGTTCATCATCTGTATAGATAAAGACCTACGCGTTACAAAATTCACCATATCGTTAAACAAAATCACTTCATTAAACTCTGTATTATAGACTTCTGATAACAACTCCAAATCTGATACATAGCTTCTTATATCCACCAATAATTTCTTTGGTTGAACCTGATATAAATGAGGGTAAATATGGTTTACTAACAGCTCATCAGGCAACCGATTATTTAAATACGTTATAACACTCTCATCCATTCGTAATATTTACCCAGATAATATTTGCTGTAGTTCCGGACTTGTCAAAGGAATGATACCAATTGTATCCGCAGAAAGTATATCGTTCATAAAACTATTACGTTCCTGTATATTCATTAATCCAAATAACAACGAAAAAAAACGCCTATAATCCAAGTGTTTTGGTCGGATTATATTTTTTAAAATAAAATGCAAAACTTCTCTTTGTTCAAGTTGTCTTAACATTACATGACGGCTCATTATTTCAACAAACTTCTCTGAAATACATACATGTGATGATATGTTACTTATTTCTCTTAAATAAGTTATTAAATTACGAAACAACATTATGTGATGTCCTGAATATCTGTAAAGTTCTTTTAATTTCATTTTATTCTCAACATAGTTCTTTATATCTTGTGACAATTCAAACGTAATGGGTGAATACGTATATGGTAAAATATGATTTGTTATTATTTCTTCTGGAAGTGTCAATAATAATCGTCGCGATAACATCTGTATAGAATTACTTACCAAAATAATAATTTTATACAATAACCTTATTTGATAAAAACAACGTTGTTAATAGGACAAAAAACAATATAATTGGGAATAAAGCAATTAACCACGATAGCCAACTTGCCCCTCCTCTACACAATATATTTAACAACCACGTCCAAAACGCAATGTATAC
>MDSZ01069744.1_pt1 | contig 12735 bp, 8 predicted proteins | sample 811201 | NCBI WGS metagenome assembly MDSZ01 (sample SAMN05326647, study PRJNA326480) | marine metagenome | isolation source: seawater | place: Indian Ocean: North | collected 2010
ATGCCGGATTTTTGTCTTTGCTTTTGCCTGTTTGTTTGCTATGGCGGGAAGTTGGCGCAGGGGCAGGGCCCCTGCGCGCGAGGGAGTGGTGTATCAGTTGTCGAGCAGCGCCTTGTTGCGTACTGCGCCCTTGTCGGCGCTGGTAGCCAGCAGGGCGTAAGCTTTCAGCGCGGTGCTGACCTTACGCGGGCGTGGTGCGGCTGGTTTCCAGCCTTTGGCGTCCTGCGCGGCGCGGCGTTTGGCCAGTTCTTCATCCGACACCAGCAGGTTGATGCTGCGGTTGGGGATGTCGATCAGAATGCGATCGCCGTCCTCAACCAGGCCGATGGCACCCCCAGCGGCGGCTTCGGGTGAGGCGTGGCCGATTGACAGGCCACTGGTGCCGCCAGAGAAGCGACCATCTGTCAGCAGGGCGCAGTCTTTGCCCAGGCCCTTGGACTTAAGGTAGCTGGTGGGGTAGAGCATTTCCTGCATGCCCGGGCCGCCTTTCGGACCTTCGTAACGAATGATCACGATGTCACCCGGCTTCACTTCGTCGGCCAGGATGCCTTTGACGGCGCTGTCCTGGCTCTCGAAGATTTTGGCGTTGCCTTCAAACACGTGGATGGATTCGTCTACACCTGCGGTCTTGACCACACAGCCATCGAGCGCGATGTTGCCGTACAGCACAGCCAGGCCGCCTTCCTGCGAGTAGGCGTGCTCGACCGAGCGAATACAGCCCTCGGCGCGGTCATCGTCCAGGCTGTCCCAGCGGGTGCTCTGGCTGAACGCGGTTTGCGTCGGAATGCCAGCCGGGCCGGCGCGGAAGAAGGTGTGTACCGCTTCGTCGCTGGTCTGGGTGATATCCCACTGGGCGATGGCGTCGGCCATGGTCCGGCTGTGTACGGTGCTGACGTCGGTGTGCAGCAGGCCACCACGGGCCAGTTCGCCAAGGATGGAGAAGATGCCGCCAGCGCGGTGCACGTCTTCCATGTGGTATTTCTGAATGTTCGGCGCCACCTTGCACAACTGCGGTACCTTGCGCGACAGGCGGTCGATGTCGCGCAGGTCGAAGTCGATTTCGGCTTCCTGGGCGGCAGCCAGCAGGTGCAGGATGGTGTTGGTCGAACCGCCCATGGCGATGTCCAGCGTCATGGCGTTCTCGAACGCCTTGAAGCTGGCTACGTTGCGCGGCAGAACCGACTCGTCACCTTCGCCGTAGTAGCGCTGGCACAACTCGACCGCCAGACGGCCTGCGCGCAGGAACAGCTGCTCGCGGTCAGAGTGGGTGGCCAGCGTCGAGCCGTTGCCCGGTAGTGACAGCCCCAGTGCTTCGGTCAGACAGTTCATCGAGTTGGCAGTAAACATGCCGGAGCAGCTGCCGCAGGTCGGGCAGGCGCTGCGCTCGTACTCTTCGACCTTCTCGTCGGAGCAGGAATCGTCGGCAGCGACGACCATGGCGTCAACCAGATCCAGACCGTGGCTGGCCAGTTTGGTCTTGCCGGCTTCCATCGGGCCGCCGGAGACGAACACCACCGGGATATTCAGGCGCAGGGCAGCCATCAGCATGCCGGGGGTGATCTTGTCGCAGTTGGAGATGCAGACAATGGCGTCGGCGCAGTGGGCATTGACCATGTACTCGACCGAGTCGGCGATGATTTCGCGGCTGGGCAGCGAATAGAGCATGCCGTCGTGACCCATGGCGATACCGTCGTCGACTGCGATGGTGTTGAATTCCTTGGCGACACCGCCGGCCTTCTCGATTTCCCGTGCGACCAGCTGGCCCAGATCCTTCAGGTGAACGTGTCCGGGCACGAACTGGGTGAAGGAGTTGGCGATGGCGATGATCGGCTTCTTGAAGTCTTCGTCCTTCATGCCGGTAGCGCGCCACAGGGCGCGGGCGCCGGCCATGTTGCGGCCGAAGGTGGATGTTTTCGAGCGGTAATCAGGCATGACGGAATTCTCGTGGTGTAGTGCAGTCGGGCAAGCATACCAATTCACGGGGCGGCATGCAGCCGTGTCGCGGGCGTCGGCATGTAGTCTTTTTGAGTTACAGAGCATTGCGGCGAGATGTTGTATTGATATCGAGCGCGCTTTCTCGGGCTCTGGATCGGCATGGCGCTGCGGTAAACAGGAAGCGCTCCGGCAGCCCCGTTTGATTGTGGGCGGCTGCCGTCGGGCAGATAAAAAAGTAAATGGAGACGACGCCTGTGCAGACATTGCTTTCGAATTTTCCCGCCGTGCGGCTGGCACTGGCAGCGGTGGTGACGACGTCCCTTTCCCTGACCGGCTGCCTGTCCGGTGGCGGTGGCTCATCATCTGATGGTGCCGCAACGGTGGAAGAGCCAACCGATTTGCGCACCACCCTCTCTGGTGATGTGCGCGGGGTTGAGCAAGAGGGCTATTTCGAGTTCTTGGGCATTCCGTACGCTGCAGCACCGGTCGGGGATTTGCGCTTCGGTGCGCCACAGGCAGCAGTTGGCTGGGACGTGGAGCGCGCTGCAGATGCCTACGGCAGTGCCTGTCCGCAGGCGGGGCTGACCTTCGACGAGGCCGAGGACTGTCTGTACCTGAACGTGTTTACCCCCAAAACTCGGGGCCCGCATCCGGTGATGGTGTGGTTCCATGGTGGCGCCTTTGTGTTTGGTTCAGGTGGTGGCACCTATGTACCCCCGCGGCTGGTTGCGGAGGATATTGTTGTCGTGACGGTAAATTACCGCCTGGGCAAGCTGGGCTTTACCGCTCATCCGGGTTTGACTGAGGAGCAGGGCGCGTCCGGTAGTTACGGCATTCTGGATCAGCAGATGGCGCTTCAGTGGGTGCAGGATAATATCGAAGCCTTTGCTGGTGACCCTGCCAATGTCACCATTTTTGGTGAGTCTGCGGGAGGTTTGAGTGTGCTGAGTCATCTGGTGTCGCCAGCATCCAGCGGACTGTTTGCCAAGGCGATCGTGCAAAGTGGCTCCTACAGCAGGGTGCAGGCGTCAATGGCGGTGGCGGAAAGTGCCGGCGAGGGCTTCGCTACCCTTCTCGGCTGTGATGCAGCGACAGCTGCGCAAGAGGTTGAGTGCATGCGCAGCAAAAGTGTCGCGCAGATTATGGCTATCGCACCCGGGACGGTAACACCGACATTGCGGCCTGATGTACTGCCCGCCTCGGTCAATCAAGGCCTGGCAGCAGGCGAATTTAATGATGTGCCGTTGCTGATGGGAACCAACTCGGATGAATGGAGTTATTTTCTGGCCAGCCGCGGGGAGTTGAATCCGATCACTCAGGCGAATTACCAGTTTCTGCTCAACAATAGCGTTGGACCGGTGGAAACGCCGAATGTTGTCGCGCTCTATCCGGCGTCTGACTTCAGCGATGATTACGCGGCGTTGATGACTGCGGTGGGTACTGATGGCAATTTTGCCTGTAATGCCAGCGTGCAGGCAGCCAGCGTTGCGGAGAACGGTAGCCAGCCGCTATTCGTCTACGAGTTTGCCGATCGCGACGCGCCGTCGCCAGGTATTGTCGCTCCGAGTTGGCTGACCTTGGGTGCTACCCATGCCTCGGAACTGGCCTATCTGTTCGGTACTGACGATTCCTTCAGGCTGCGGGGCGCAACCGATGACCAGGTTGCCCTGGCCGATATCATGAGCCGTGCCTGGACGACCTTCGCCCGTTCGGGTAGTCCAGGTCACGAAGACCTGAACTGGGTGGATTACGGTGATAGTGCCGGTGGCATGGTCTCGTTCGAGACGCCTGAGGTACAGCCGCTTTCCCGTTCGGTGTTTCGCAGCGTGCATCGCTGTGACTACTGGACTCCCGAGGTCTGATACGACCTGTCTTGTTCGCGGAGGTGGGCCGGAGACGGTGTTCCGGCCCACCTCTGGCGTTACCGCAGTACGAAGCTGTAGCTGAGGATGGCGCGTACCTCGTCGACATCGCGCTGGCCGGCGACTTCGCTGCGCAGGCTGGCGTGGCGCAGGGAGATGCCAAGGTCTTTCAGGTAGCCACTCTGCACCTTGTAATCCACACGCAGGTCGCGTTCCCATTCGCTGTCAGCCCCGGCAACGGCGCTGTCCAAATCGGTGCCGCGCAGGTAGCTGGCGGTCGCCTTCAGGCCGGGCACGCCGGCGGCGGCAAAGTCGTAACCGTAGCGTGCCAGCCAGGTACGTTCACCGGCACGCTGGAACTTGCCGATCTGCGAGTCGGTGATCAGGTAGGCGGTAGCACCGTCGCCGTTGTTGATGAACGGGAAGTTGCTGTTGCCGCTCAGGTGCTGGTAGCCCAGGCCCAGGCTGTGGCCGCTCTGGCTGAAAGTGAACAGCGCACTGGCCGCCTGGTTGTCAACTTCACCGTTGTTGTTGAAACCGCTGGCGCCGTAGCCCGCACGCCGGTCGTCGTTGGCGCCGTGGGCATTGCTGTCGAAGTAGCGCAGGTCGGTGGTCAGCTTGCCGTCGCCCAGGGCGAGGTTATGCACTGCTCCGAGGTAGTGCTGGCGATAGTAGTCCTTCAGCTCGGCGAAGTAGTAGGACGTGGTCAGGTTCTCGGTCAGGACGTAGTCGCCGCCGGCGTAGCGGAAGCGGTCGACCCGTTCGCTACCGCCGGCAATGCGCAGGTCATCGTAGTCACTGGACGCGCGGCCGCTGGCCTGACGAATCTCGCCGACGGTCAGCTTGAGTTTGTCGATATCGCCGGAACTTATCTGTGCGCCGCGGAAGGTTTGCGGCAGCAGGCGACCGTCGTTGTACGTCAGAACCGGCAGCTTGGGCTGCAGTGCACCATAGCGCAGTTCAGTGTTGGCGATGCGCGCCTTGGCGGCAAAATCGATGCGGCTGAACTCGTCTGCGGCGCGGCCATTGCTGTCGAGCGGGAACAGATTGCCGGGGTTGCGGCTGCGGTCGGCCTTGCTGGTGCGTCCGCCCGAGTCCAGGCGAATGCCCAGCTGCGCTATCGCATCAAAGCCGAGGCCGACAGCCCCCTCGGTGTAGCCCGATTGGAAGTTGAGGAGAAAACCCTGGCCCCATTCCTCACCATAGGACGGAGCGGCGTCGCCGCTGCGGTTGTCCTGGTTGAAATAGAAATTGCGGGTATCCAGGGTGGCCTTGCTGTTTTCGATCAGCGCGCTGGCGGCGGCAGGGTGGGACAGGCCGAAAAGGCTTGCGGCGATGGCGCTGGCAAGGGTGTGGCGTTTCATTGGAAGCTCCGAAGTAGAGTGGGCGTGCCGCGCTTGGGCTGTCGGCATTTGCACTCTGGAGGTAGGCTTCAGGGCTCGGGCGGAACAGAAGTTGCGGCATCGCTGTTCAGGCGACGCCGTAACATAAGTGAAATATTTAGGTTCTAGAAGGAATAAAAAGCTATTTTCTTATAGCTTTTTTTCAAATACCTTTGAGTTGCGCTGCAAGTTGTACAGTGCCGCCCGTTTGGCAGGCAGCCGCTCTACGCTGCTTGGTTCGAAGCCGCGTTCGCGGAACCAGTGAGCTGTACGGGTCGTCAGCACGAACAGGGTATCGATCTTCAGGCTGCGTGCCTGACGCTCAATGTGTTGCAGCAGCTGATCGCCCCGGCCGCCCTGGCGGTAGGCCGGGTCGATCGCGACACAGGCCAGTTCTGCAGCGCTGGAGCCTTCCAGCGGGTACAGCGCGGCGCAGCCGATAATGCGACCGTCCCGTTCGATCAGGGTGAACTGGCCGATTTCGGTCTCCAGGACTTCGCGTGAGCGGCGCACCAGAATACCGGCCTCTTCCAGCGGGCGCAGCAGCTCCAGCAGCCCGCCGACATCGTCGATGCTGGCGCCGCGAATCTGTTCAAAGGCTTCCTGACTGACCAGTGTGCCGCCGCCGTCACGGGTGAACAGCTCGGTCAGCAGAGCACCGTCTTCGGCAAAACTGACAATATGGCTACGCCGCAGACCGGCGTTACAGGCCTTGCAGGCCGCCTGCAGCAGGGTGCCGGGCTGGCTGTTGCCGAGCTTGGCCAGCAGTGGCGCTGCGCGGGTGGGCTTCAGTTCACGCAGCAGTTCGCCATCCTCGTCCCGGATGCCGGTATCCTCGCCAAACAGAATCAGCTTGTCGGCGCCCAAGGCAACGGCCACGCTGGTGGCGACATCTTCGCAGGCCAGATTGAATGCCTCGCCGGTTGGTGAGTAACCAAGGCTGGAGAGCAGCACGATATTTTGCTCGTCGAGATGGCGGGTGATGGCCTTGCGATCGATCCTGCGCACTTCGCCGGTATGGTGGAAGTCGACCCCGTCTACCACGCCAATGGGCTTGGCGGTAACCAGATTGCCGCTGACTACCCGCAACCGGCTACCCGATTGCTGGGCGCACAGGCGCGCTTCTATGGCGATGCGCAGACTGCCGACAGCATCAATCACGCAGCTGAGGGTATCAATGTCGGTAACACGCAGGTCATTGTGATACTGCGAGCGAATGCCGCGCAGGGCCAGTCGTTCCTCAATCTGCGGGCGTGAACCATGCACCAGCACCAGACGCACGCCAAGGCTGTTGAGCAGCATGATGTCGTGGATGATGTTGTTGAAGTTGGCGTGGATCATGGCTTCGCCCGGCAGCAGCAGCACGAAGGTGCAGTCCCGGTGCTGGTTGATGTAGGGCGTCGAGTGACGGAACCAGTTGACGTAGTCGAGCATGCGCGGTGTTCCAGACAAAAGAGCTATTAAAGGGGTTTGCGGGTGAGGCTTCAAGCGGCCCTGTTACTGCAGGCAAAAGCGTCGGATCAGCCCTTGCAGCAGATCGATGGTGGGCTGCAGGCGGTCCAGGGCGAGAAACTCGTCCGGCTGGTGCGCCTGATCGATATCCCCGGGCCCCAGAATCAGTGTCTGCATACCGAGCTGGTTGAGATATGGCCCCTCGGTGGCGAAGGCGACAGCACCGGCGCTTTGCCCGGTCAGCTCTTCGCAGGCCCGGACGATCGGCGCATCAGCGGGGGTTTCGAAGGCCGGCACGCCGGGAAACAGCGGCTTATAGTCGATCTGTACCTGGTGTTCGGTGGCGATCGGCAAAAGCCGTTCGCGGATCGCCGCGCGCAGTTCGTCGCCGTTCATGCCGGGTAGCGGGCGGATATCGAACTCCAGCGCGCACTTGGCACAGATCCGGTTCGGATTGTCACCGCCATGAATGCAGCCCAGATTCAGTGTCGGGGTGGGCACGCCGAACAGCGGGTTGCTCCAGCGTTTTTGCCAGCTACCGCGCAATTGCAGCAGGTCGCTGATGACGGCATGCATGGCCTCCATGGCATTGTGGCCAAGGCCCGGGTCGGACGAGTGACCAGCCTGCCCGATGATGTCGATGCGCTCCATCATGATGCCCTTGTGCAGGCGAATTGGCCGCATGCCGGTGGGCTCGCCGATGATCGCGTGGCGTGCCTGGCTAAAGTCGGCTGCCACCAGTGCCCGGGCGCCGCTCATCGAGCTTTCCTCGTCGGCAGTGGCGAGGATGATCAGCGGGTGTTTGAACGGCTGGTTCAGGTAGCTGCGCACCGCTTCGATGATCAGCGGGAAGAAGCCCTTCATGTCGCAGCTGCCCAGTCCATACCAGCGGTTGTTTGCTTCGGTCAGGGCGAAGGGATCGTGCTGCCAGCGCTCCGGATTGCAGGGAACGGTGTCGGTATGGCCGGCCATGACCAGGCCGCCGGGGCCGCTGCCAAAACTGGCGAGCAGGTTGGCCTTGCCGGGCTGATTGGCAATCGGCAGGATGCGGCATTCAAAACCCAGATCGCTCAGCCAACTGGCCAGCAGTTCTACTACGGGTAGATTGCTCTGATCCAGGTCTGCCTGGGTGCAGCTGATCGAAGGGAGCCTCAGCAGGGCGTCGAACTGATCCTTCAGTGGCGGCAAGGGCATGGGCAACTCCGGTTGAGGCGGGTGTTCTGCCTGTCAGAACACCCGACGCACGTGTTGCTTCAGCTTACGCCGCCGCTGGCGGATAGTCAGCTGAAAATCCCGGTGAGGATATAGAAATAGATGATGGAGAGAATGGCGCCGGCTGGCAGAGTAACGACCCAGGAGCTGAAGATGGTGCCGATCACGCGCAGGTTCAGCGCGCCAATGCCGCGGGCCAGGCCGACCCCGAGGACCGCCCCTACCAGGGTGTGGGTGGTAGAGATCGGCAGGCCGATGCTAGACGCTCCGACGACCGTGGTGGCAGTAGCGAGTTCGGCTGCAAAGCCGCGGCTCGGCGTCAGTTCAGTAATGTGTTTGCCGATGGTGGCGATGACGCGGTAGCCATAGGTAGCCAGACCAACAACGATACCGATTGCGCCAAGCAGCAGAACCCAGCCGGGTACCAGCGACTTGCTCGCCACTTCGCCGCCGGAGTGCAGTACTCCCACGATGGCGGCCAGCGGGCCAACAGCATTGGCGACGTCATTGGAACCGTGGGCGAAGGCCATGGCGCAGGCGGTGAAGATCATCAATACCGCAAACACCTTTTCCACACTGGCGAAGTGGAAGGTTTTGTCCGCTTCCGGGTCGGCCTTGATGCGGCTCAGCAGGGTCACACCCAGCCCGGCAACCAGTATGCCGGCAATCACGGCCAGCCCAAGGCTTTGCCAGCCGCTGAGGTTGAGGCCGATGTGCTTGAGGCCCTTGGTCAGGGTCAGGATGGTGACGACAAAGCCAACCGCAAACATATAGAAGGGAACGTAGCGCTTGGCGTTGCTGAAGGGGTTTTCGGTATCGAGAATCAGCCGGTGCACGCTGATGAAGATCATGAAGGCAACGATGCCTGACAGTAGCGGCGAGATTACCCAGCTGGCGACGATCGGAGTGACGCCTTCCCAGTGCACGGCTTCCATCGAGACGCCGACGGCACCAAAACCGATGACTGCGCCAATGATCGAGTGGGTGGTCGATACCGGCCAGCCCTTGATCGAGGCGACCAGCAGCCAGGTGCCGGCGGCCAGCAGTGAAGCCATCATGCCGAACACCATCTGATCGGGGCTGATCGCCTCTGCATCAATGATGCCGCTACGGATGGTTTGGGTTACCGATCCGCCGGCCAGGTAGGCGCCGAGAAACTCGAAGACGATGGCAATGAAGATTGCCTGCTTGATGGTCAGCGCGCGGGAGCCGACCGAAGTACCCATGGCATTGGCAACATCGTTGGCGCCGACACCCCAGGCCATGAAGAAGCCGAAAAGACAGGCAAGGATCAGCAGGATGGAGCCGTACTCTGCAATCAGGGTCATATCTCTAATACTCTAAAACGGGTGCATGGGCTGGCGGCTTTCCGTCAGGGCGGAAAGTCCGTCATGGTGCTGCTGGCCGTTCGGTCGCTTCCTAGCGGGCCATCAGCAGTTCCAGGCGGTTACCAACGCGCTGGGCGCGGTCGGCGACATCACCAATCCATTCAATGATCTGGTACAGAAACATCACATCAACCGGTGGCCAGTCCTTCTCGAGCTTGAACAGCTGCGCACGCAGACCGATCTGCATGTTGTCGGTGTCATGCTCGATGCGGTCCAGTTCCTCGATCAGACGCTCGACCAGGGTGACCTCGCGGCCGGCAAATCCGGTTTCCAGCAGCTCGTCCAGCTCGTTCATGGCCTTCAGTGCCTGAGCCGCGGCATCGATCGAGCGTTGTACAAACGCGCGGAAGTCGGGGAACAGGCTTGGCGGAATCACCATACGGCGGCCGAACATCAGGCCGGCGATATCCTTGGCACGGTTGGCGACTTTGTCCTGTACACTGAGCAGCTCCAGCAGATCGGAGCGCGGTACGGGCAGGAACAGGCTCTTGGGCAGGTGAACACGGACATCCTTCTTCAGTTTGTCCGCTTCGCGTTCAAGCTGGGCCACCTGCTTTTGCAGGCGCTCTGCTTCGGTCCAGTCCTCGGCCTGCAGTGCGTCGATGAAGGGCAGCAACTGGGCCGCGCATTCGTGGGCCTTGGCAATGTGCTGCTGCATTGGGCCGATCGGTGAACGACCGAACAGAGTGAGGAACGGATTGTGTGGCATGACGCCTCCCGCTGGAATTGAGGCCGCAAAGTATAGGTGTTGAGCTTGCAGCCGTCATCAAATTGAAAACAATTGAACACTTTTCATCGTTGGCATCGACTGCCGACGGTGTTGCCGAGAATGTCCCATGGTCAAAGAAACCGAAATCAAGCTGCGCGCCAGTGCCGATGTACTGGCAGCGCTGCGCGCCCATCCGTTGCTCAATGAGCGCCGTCAGGGCGACTGGCAAAGCGGCCCGCTGTACAACCAGTACTTTGATACAGCCAACCGTGATCTCGCCGCCGCCAGGGTGGCGCTGCGGTTGCGCCGCGATGGCGACACCTTTATCCAGACGCTCAAGAGCCGGGGACAAAGTGTCGCAGGTCTGTCCGAGCGCAACGAGTGGGACTGGTATCTCAAGAAAGGTGAGCTGGATCTGGGTCTGCTGGACGACAGCTGCTGGCCGGCCGAGTTGGCCGAGCTGGACAAGACCAGCCTGCAGCCGGTGTTTACCACCGATTTTCAGCGTACCCGCGCGCAGCTTTGCTGGGAGCGCGATGGCGAGAGGGTCGAGGTCGAGGCGGCGCTGGACGAAGGCGAGGTGCGAACCGACAGCGGCAGCGAGCCGATCAGCGAGCTGGAGCTGGAGGTGCGTCAGGGGCCGGCGGTTGCACTGCTGGAGCTGGCACATGCGCTGGCCCGCGAACTGCCTCTGATGCCATGTGATATCAGCAAGGCCGAGCGTGGTTATCGGCTGTTTGACGCGCGCAGTTTCAGTCTGCGGCTGGAGCCGCCGCGCTGGCAGGCGGATACCGTCGTCGACGAGGTTATCGCCGAGCTTTTCAGTCAGTTGCTGGGCCGCGTTCAGCGTCTGGCGGAACAGTATCGCCATGCCCGTCAGTGGAAGCTGTTCCGTGAGCTGACCGATGCGCTGGCACAACTGCGTGCGGCCTTTGCCGTGTTCGATCTTGCGTTGCCGCGCTCTGCTGCAAGCCCCTTTGTCGGCCCGCTGGATGCCCTGTTGGCCCTGTTTCAGCCGCTGGTACTGGCGGGCTGGGCCGATGATGCCGAAGGTGAAGCGGCTCGCCGTGCGGCGGAAGCCGAGTTTGATCGTCAGCTCGAGCAACCGGGCTGGGGCGCCCTGTTCGTTGAGCTGGCGCTCTGGCTGCAGCAACGCAGCTGGACGCAGGATCGCCCGCCGCGCGGTGATCGGGTGGCAGGCCTGGCGCTGGAGCGTTGGCTGCTGGCAGCGGTCGGTAAGGAAATCCAGGAGCTGCGTGTGCCGCACAATAACGACTCCGAGCATATGGCTAGCGAGTGGCTGGATCAACTGCCTCGGCTGGGCCGTCTGCACATGTTGCTGGCCCAGTTTCGGCAGTGGCTCGATGTATCCGAACCGGACCGCCTGTTCGGTGAGCTGAACAAGCTGCAGGCGCTGCTTGAACAGTATCCGCAGGTCGCTGACGAGCAGCGTGACCTGCTGTTGGCCGCGCTGCGCAAACAGGGTGTGCGCCTGCGCAGACTCAACGCCTGGCGTGAACTGAACAACTGACAGCTGGCTGAAAGGCGGCTGCCGGATCGCAGCCGTGAAACAAGCGAACGGACGGGTAGGGGAGCAGGGTATGAATAGGTTGGCGGATCTGGCAATACCGGGTACTGATCGGCCGCTGGATCTGGGTGATTTTCTTAACGCGCTGGTCGCGCAGGGGCGTATCAGTCAGGACAGCGCCGACCACCTGGTTACGCTGCGCCGGGCGGCCGTAGGTGATACCGCTAAGTTGCATCCGCTGGAATTTATCGCCGGTCAGAACGTCGATGACCTGGCGCGACCCGGAAAAAAGCTGGACCTGGACAGCCTCAGTCGCTGGCTGGCCAGCGAGAGCGACCAGCCCTGGTATCGCATTGATCCGCTGAAGATCAACGTGTCGGCGGTGACACCACTGATGTCCTTTGCGTTCGCCCAGCGTCACCGGATTCTGGCGGTGGAAGTGAATGATCGGGAGGTCACCATTGCCAGTGCCCAGCCCTTTGTCCAGAGCTGGGAAGACAACCTGCGGCATGTGCTCAAGCGCGATATCCGCCGGGTCATTGCCAATCCGGAAGACCTGCAGCGCTATTCGGTGGAGTTCTATCGACTCGCTCGCTCCGTGACCGGCGCCAATGCGACCGATCAGAAGGCCAGCGGTGTCGGCAACTTCGAGCAGCTGCTTAACCTGGGCAGCATGAGTCAGGAGCCGGACGCCAACGATGCCCATGTGGTCAACATCGTCGACTGGCTGTTCCAGTACGCCTTCGAGCAGCGTGCCAGCGATATTCATATCGAGCCGCGGCGCGATTCCGGTTGCGTGCGTCTGCGTATCGATGGCGTGCTGCACACCGTTTATCAATTTCCGATTCAGGTCACCATGGCGGTGGTCAGCCGGCTGAAAACCCTTGGCCGGATGAATGTGGCGGAGAAGCGCAAGCCGCAGGACGGCCGGATCAAGACCCGGGCGCCGAAGGGCAATGAAGTCGAGCTGCGGCTCTCGACCCTGCCGACCGCCTTTGGCGAAAAAATGGTGATGCGGATCTTCGATCCGGATGTGCTGCTGCGCAGTTTTGATCAGCTGGGCTTTTCCGCTGAGGATCAGCGCCGCTGGCAGCAGATGGTCAGCCAGCCCAACGGTATTGTGCTGGTCACCGGGCCGACCGGCTCCGGCAAGACCACCACTCTGTACACCACGCTCAAACAGCTGGCCACGCCGCAGGTCAACGTCTGCACCATCGAAGATCCCATCGAGATGGTTGAAGACAGCTTTAACCAGATGCAGGTGCAG
>MDSZ01061137.1_pt1 | contig 12734 bp, 22 predicted proteins | sample 811201 | NCBI WGS metagenome assembly MDSZ01 (sample SAMN05326647, study PRJNA326480) | marine metagenome | isolation source: seawater | place: Indian Ocean: North | collected 2010
AAGCTCTCCGGAAACCTCTACGCTTTCAAAATCAATTTCGGTCTTTTCTTTATATACAACTCTAGGTTCTTTTTCATCGTCGTTCGCATATGCGTCTCCGCATAACATAAGTAATATTAAATATTTCATGAAATTACTTACCTTGACCACGGTATCTTTTTTTATAGTTTTTAGAAATGGTAGACCCGTTAAGTCCACCACCTTTATTTCCAGACCTAGTGTTGCTAGAAGCACCAATGCTGGTCTTTTTCTTTACCCTCTTGGGTTCCCAAGCGGTTTTGGTCGTTCTTTTAGCCATTTTAGCCTCCTAGTCTGCATCACCAACAGTGACTGCAATTAACCATGTTGTAGCGCAAGAATAACCTACCCAAGTCAGTAAGTCTAGACCGTTCGATACAACAATTGCAGACTGCAATACGTTATTTTCGGATGCTGTAATTGAAAGCAATGCCCCCACCCATACAGATGTACATACAATGCATTCAGATAGGTAGGACCATTCTTCACTTATAGCTAATAGCATTCTGTTGGTTGTTGTTGGATTGCTATAGTCTTTGTCTCGTCGTTGTACGTATACAGAGTAAGATATGTCTCTATAAAATAAAAATAGCTTGGACTTTGTCAGTATCCAAGCTATTCCGTAAACTGCAAGACTGTATATAAGCAATACAGTAATTAATTCCATCTTTTTTCCAGTGCGGGCGCTACCCGCGTGAGCTAGCAGCCAGATTTACATCTTGCAACTGGCCTTAACATCCACCTAATGTTACACATATGCCTTACTCCTAATTCCATAGATCATCATCTGCTTTAATACTTGAAAGAAACTCTTCATCAGTAATATGTTCTTCCCAAGCTACTTGAGTTATCTCTTTGTCAAGAGATTCTAATTTGGAATTTATCACATCATTCATATGCTCTGCAAGATTTTCTTTTTGTCTTGAAATATGGTTCATCACTTGAACATATTCTGAGTACTCAAGTAAAGCTAAATCTATTTTCATACGATGCATCATTGCACAATGCCTAGATGCAATTTCTATCATAAAGTCATTGCTAAATTCGTCCATGAAATAAAATACACTTTTAGGATCATCTGACACTTTAGAACCAAAGAAGTTTATTAATTGTTTTTGTTTTTTCTCTGATTCAACAAAAATTGTAAAAGCTGCTTTGTATGCAAAGTTTTCTGCATCAATTAATAGTATTATTTCACTATATTTTTTAGTTTTACTATTGTAAATTTCTTTAACAAGGGAATTTTTTTTACCAAAAGGTAGAAAGTTAACTAAAATTCTTATTATTCTTTCGATCATATGATTTCTACATTAAGTCTTGATTAGGTATTTAAGAAGTTACCTCAATATTAACATTTGCGTCAAATGGTAGATTGAGTTGTGTCTCTTCAAAATCTTCTTCCACTGTAACAATGGATGAAAGATTGTTAGCAATCGCAGAAACTTTTTCTGCCAATTTATCTTCTCCATTCATTATTGCAAATGTAGATAGTTTTTGTAATTCTTCTAGCGAAATGTCAAAGTGTGACAGCACAAGAGTAGTGCTAGAGTAGATATTATCTAGATTCATTTTGATTTCCTTTTCTTTGTTTATTTGTTTGCTGAATAGCATACTCGAATTTATCAAATACTTTTTTACTAAAATAATTACTAATCATTACCATGGTACGAGGATTAATGTTTGCTAAATCTTCGCTCCAGGTTCCGCCACCCTTCTTTCGTCCACCACCATAAGTAACATAAAGTATATCTTTGTTGGTGTGATTTTTTATTACAATTGACATTGGAAATTTGGGTGGGCGGCTAAAAGCTGAGAAGATGTAGTTTTTCTTTCGTCTATTTGTTGTTGGTTTCATTTTTTAACCTTATTGTGTAGTTTTTCTATTGTTTTAGAGCCTAAGTCGGTGAAAGCAAAAGGCAATACACCGTGTACAAACAATATTCCAGCTACAAATAAAGAGGTAACCGATATAGAAAAAGCGAACAACATGTGCTCGAAATATGTCATGTTATTCGAGGTCAGATGTTCGTATGTTTTCTGGTATATATTCACATTCATAAGCGTATCCGTCGTACTCGAAAAAATTTTGTTTTAGTGTAAGATACCAGGCTACTTCTTTTGTATCTATCCTGGATACATTTATTTTAAGATTGTTATCTAACAAGTAAGTATTGGTATCAGTTTTTTTATAACTATAAGTCCAATAAGACTCATGGTCTTCATCAATTATAAATGCCAATTTTCTTTCTGATTCAAGAATAAAACATGGTGGATAACCATATGTTTTTGACAATTGGTCTTTTATTAATTCATTATCTACCTCTAATTGCCACCATCTGTCATAAAATTCGTTCTTGTCGTACCCTTTTAAATTTGGGGGAGGTTTGCTACAAGCGATCAGGTTAATTACTATGAAAAAAAGCATCACTGCACCTATTACTAGAAAAAATCTATAAAGATTTTAACTAATCACAGGGCTGTGATGCAATTTGTATTAAGAATTTAAGAAATCGTGAGTTTGATTTTTATTCGGGTCATAGAGTATGAAAGGTTTTTTTGATTTCATTACTAGAGAGATGTAGTTTTTGACTATACCTGAAGTTCCGTCCCAGACAAGCATGTATTTATCAGCTATGTTTATCATATTGTTGGTATTTTCTTTTATTTTAGCAGGAGTAAATTTTCCCATGGAGGTGTAATTTACTGTCTGGGCAGTTTTTAACAGATTGTTGTAATGAGTTCTCAGTTCTTTAGACCAATTCTTCTCTTGAGAGGAATATGGTAAATAAACATCATAAGGGATGTTTAGCGATTTTGCAGTGGCTGCAAATATCAGGTCTGCTCCTGGTGTTAAAGAGGTAATAATACTCTCAGGCTCTATACTTTCGATATGAAGAGTATAAAAGCTAGAGAGTATATTGCTTATGTCTGGGTAGGTCAGCAGATGGGGTGGTCTGTGACCTATAGACATCAATATTGACATTTTGTCTCCTGGGGATTGGACACCCCAACATAAGAAGCCCGCAAGGGCGAACTTACGGGCTTCTCTGTTGGTTAGGTATCTATAGGAGACCTGTTGCAGCTTTCAGTTCTTCTTGAGTGCCGAATTTAAGAAAAGTAGGGTTAACAACTCCACTTTTAGTACGACCAGAACTATCAAGCTCGGTTGAGAACTTGTGATTGTTCACAATGTTGTCAAATTTGCCTGGAATGTATGTTCCAAGGAAGTAAATTCCATATTCCTTGGCATAAAGACTAGCTACTTCATAGCCAGCAAGGTATGCTCCATGGAGTGCACCATCCACAGTTCCGAATGGGATATTGTTAGTATCTTCGGTTATTGTGAATGACTCAAGAAGCTTATGAGCTTGCTTGATTGCTGCTTCATAACGAGCGTTGTAATCTTGGAAAAGAACAACTGCTCGTTGATATTGTTCGTAGAAGTCTACAGAAGTTGCATTGCCTTCATAGCAAAGAGATGAGTAGGCAAGCCACCACATAGTGTAGGATTCTTGATCAGGATCTTTGAATGTTGCGCTCGAGTTCTTACGAAGAAAGTTGATGTGGGTTTGCATTTCGGCAATAAGCTCGGGAGTATATTGTCCGTTGTGCAGTTCCATAATCTTTGCAAGATATTGAGCAGGAACAAGACCAAGAGTTGCTGCTACAGCAGCATCAAAGCCAGGTTGACTAACATCAACTTCAGTAGAAATACGTTCAGAAATTGGATTGTAGATAGTGACATCGGTAAACTCACTAATAATCTTTTCATTTTTCTGAGCAACAGTCTTGAAATAAGAAGCAAAGCTTTCAGTATCAATCAAAGTGTTGGTGATGAGGTTGTCGGATGTGGAACCTGCGGCTCCAGAACTAATGTTTGTTGGGGTTGTGAGATCCACAATGTCTCCAATTTCTAGGTTACAAGTTTAAAGCTGCTTTTCAGCCAAAAAATAAGAAGCCCGTAAGGGCTTCTTGGAAAAAAAGGAGAAGGACCCAGAGATTCATCTCTGAGCCCTCCCCCACACCGGACCTCACCCTTCTCCCGAAGATTTTATATCATACAACTACTTGCTGATATCTAACATTGTCAACAACATAGTTAACTAGATCCATTGGTTTAACTGAACCAGAAGCAAGAATATACTTCATGATTACAGGACTAAATCCACTTACTAGCAGTGTGTTGTTATCCCTGGTACTGACTGGTACATTACCAGGTTTACCATTAACATTCCAGAATACGATCTTGGGAAGATCGTATCCAGCGGATTGGTAATAGTTTTTAATTGTTTGATAATTGGTCAGCTCTTCACCATAATGGTCTTTAGTTGCGTGATCGAATTCCATATCACTTATGACTAGAAGCACTGAAGGCATCTGGTCAGGTGAAATGTGGTTTGTCATGGCTGTGTTCAAGAGAACCCTAAATGTCTCAACTAGATCAGTAGACATACCCCAGCTAGCACGTTTCATTTCCATTACTCTTTCAATAAGAGTATTGGATTGAAGATGAACTAGTTGTGGCTCACTGCTAAATGTCATAAATGCATCTTTAAAGATGCCTTGACTTCTCTCGGCAATATACATGCCAAGGCTAATTGAAATATCAATGGGTTGGGGGCCTCTTTTACTTTTGCCTCTAAACATAGACCCAGAAACATCAACTACTGGAAGGATTTTTTCTCTATTGCCTGCAATATAGTCAGGCAGAGACTTCCATTGTTGGTTTAGAAAATCGAGTTGGTTACTTTCTTCTCCAATAAATGTTTCATAAGCATATTGTCCTTCTAAAAGAGGAGATATAATCTGATACGGATAAAGGACAGATGTATTAACTTTAGCTTTGCCGGAAGCTAAAGCTTCAACATATTCATCCCAACGTTCTTTTGAGTGTTTCTCAAATGTCTTACGATAGTTAGACATAGCGATACTAGGAACAGTTGAGTAGTCAATTTCATCCCATTTGTTAAGACACATTTGGGTTTCGACTACTTTAGTCGTACTAGAGAGGAGTTTTCTATATTGCTTTGGAGTTAAAGACATGATTGACATGAGTTTAATTGCAATATTTCTTTTAGAAGATTTTTCTCTGGGTGCCCATTTAGCAGCGAGGGCGTCACCTGCTTTAAGTGCATTAGAGTAAAGTTCCAGTGCTTCTCTTTCAAGAGGAGTGTCTAGGAGACAAAATAAATCATCCCATCTTCCATAGTAAGGAATATTTTGGAGATTATTTTGGATTACACTCCTTTGAATCTCGTTACCTTTAGCAAGGAAACGAACGATAGTTCTAAAGAGTTCTCGTTCACCTTGACCGTTGCGATCACGAGCATAAAAGAGAAGTTTTATTGCAGCACGTTGATTATCATCAAATGCTGCTTTCCAAGATTGAGTAATCTGAATAGACTCAGCTCCCCTAAGGGCTCCGAGTAGAAAGAAGAAATCAATCAATGGTGAATTTGAGGTTGAGAGTGTAAGCGCACCTTTGTCTGTGCGCGGTCCAGATAGTGCTTCTATTAGTGTGCTTTCCACAGTAACTCCAGAAAGGCAGGGTGGTTTTGATATTGTTTTGAGTCAAATATCAGAGACTTGTTCTTTTTTGTATTTTGCTGTACCCACCCAAACAGGGAACATTTTACTTATAGTCGGAAAGTAATGGGTTGCTGTTAGCTCCCTTAAGGGTAGCAGGACCCTGGATACATTTTGATAGGATTTGAACCTATATCTCCCAGACCTATACTGGGCGCTTTGCCATTAAGCTACCTTCACGATTTTTGGTATGAATAAGGGAATTGCTGTTAGTATCCTACCTGCAAAAAATAGAGGCTCCGCAAGGAGCCTCTAAGGAGATGGCTATGTAGTTTCACTGCGTCCAGCTTCACATAGCGGTGGTCCCTCTTTGTCTGTTTCGGATTGATAGTGACCAATCTATCAATCTTTCCCGAACCCAGGATATATGCTCTTGTACATGAGCATGGTTCTATACAGGTAAAAAGGCCTTTTTACCTGCAATATTAGTAAATGGTGGGTCAACTGGGATTTGAACCCAGGGCCTGCGGATTAAAAGTCCGATGCTCTACCAGCTGAGCTATTGACCCAGCTAAAAAAATAGGCTCCGTGAGGAGCCTATTTGGGGGAGATAATATGCCTGTAGTTAAAGAGCGCTGTGTTAGCTTTCTCAGCTAACATATAGTCTCCTTTTTTCTGAGCATCTAGTCGTAATTGTTTAATATCAATACCAGCTTTTATAAGCTTAAGCCAAGGAATCCTTCTTTTGCTGGTAAGTTGGGCAACTTCTTGTTCAGTAAGCATATTCTCTTCTTATTTCTACAATAACACTTTTAGCCAGTACACTTATGTATGCAAAACATAGACATATCATAACGTATACTGTCATAAACTTGTTTTTTTGTTTGAAAAATTTCATTTATCAAAAATCCTATCCTGGCAAGTCTGACACATACCACTAATAAGATATTCGCTTTGAGATCTGGCATCAGTAAAGGTGCCAGCTTCTTTTCCACAAAGAACACAGGTTTTGTGTTCAAAAGCCTGACTTCTAGTGTTAGCTAAAGTTTGACTGACTGCTTCAAGAACTCTCTCGATAGCAGGGCTTTTAGAAGTAGGAACTTTAAATTCAGTATCTGACATGTTCAGCCTCGTAGCAGGAGTTTTAGGCATTGGAGCAAAGCTCCAAAAAAATATACTCCCCGTAAGGGGAGTACATTTTAATAGTTTTCTCTAATAACCGTATTGTTTTTGGGATTAAGTATACATAAGGGTTTTTCTATTTTTCTTATGTAACGTATACAGTTCCAAGTTCCACCACTTGGCTCCCCGTCCCAGACGGCTAAACAGTAATCAGCATTATCAACCATAGCTTCATTACGAATTTGCATCTTTGTAGGAGAATAGTTTCCTTCAGATACTACGGTAATAGTTTTTGCTTTGGAAAGTAGAGATTTCCAATGCTTTCTTGAAGATTCCGGCCAGCGTACATCCTGGTTATTAAATGGTAGATATGCATGAACAGGTATATCAAGATTATACGCTTGTTCAGCCCACCATTGATCGACACCAAGTGCCATACCAGAAATAATCTCTACATCGGGCCATTTGTTTTTACATTTAAGAAGAGTAGATTTCATCCACTCGCAGACAGATTGTTTTGTTGGATTGTCACCATACCCACCAAGTTTAGTGGGCCTATGACCAGTAATCATTACTTTCATTACTACCTCCAATAAAAAAGCTGCCCGTCAGGGCAGCTTCTAAAAGGTACTGTGTATCTCTACTACCTCTATCCATAGCTTGAATCAATTAGGGAATACTCCCTGATAGAGGATTTGAACCTCTAGGTAGTAGAAAACACAGTAAAAGGGGGGATGGCAAAGGATTCTAACCTTCACTAAAACCGCATTTTCACACTCTTTTGGTAATGAAGAGCAAGAAGCTAACCATTTCTTCCTGAAGCTTTGACTTGCACCACAAGTCCATCCCAAAATAAATGCCCCACTCAAGTCGTGACACTCAAGTGGGGCTAGGTCTAATCCACGGGGATTAATTGATTTCAGACTATCCGAAATCAAAGATGGTAGGAATGACAGGAATCGAACCTGCATAGTTTGATAGTGTAATTTCAACTAAAGTTAACTCTATGCTTTTTTCAATACCTCAAGTCGCTTGGTATCGTTGAATGACTAGTTCAAAACATAGCCAGGTTGACCAACCCTGGTCCATTCCCATAATAAAATGAAAGGAGTGAGTTACGAAGTGCTTCAGAGTCACGGCAACTTCTCAGTTTAAGCTCATAGGTATGTACGTTCCCGTCATCGCTTGGTGTTCCATCAGGACTTGGCTAGCCACCTGCTCTTCGAGGTGCGTTTCCTGTTGGGTTTTTGTTATCTCTTACTCCTAGAGCGCTATAGACACTCCGAAAAATAAGGGGGTCGCCAGACCCCCTTATTGAGTATTATCGAGAAAAGATATTATCAACATCAGTCATGATGGAATCATAATCTTTTACCCAGCTATCTTCACATCCAGAGACAAACTCGTAGCCATTGCCTTTGTTGATGTAGATAGTATGAGGTGTTTTGGAAGACCAGCCAGATTGAAACATGTATCCTTGAACATAAATGATCATTTCAGCCATGTTCAATCCGAGTGGAAGGTGAATGGTTTCGGATTTGGAAAAGTTACCAGAGTTGTTGATAACATAGTAAGCACGCATAGTATACCTCCAAAAAAATAAGAGCCCGTTAGGGCTCTTAGGAGGACTATAAAAGTTTATGGATTCATCCGTGCAAACTTTTTCCAATCACCATTTCTAAGAAGTTCTTTTGCAAGCTCTTCGGTAGCTATGTAATCAGTCCACCTAGCATAAGGCATTCCGTCTGAGGTCAATGTACCTATGTACCACCCGGCAGCACTTTTAAGAACTTGAGGTGGATGGGGATCTTTTTCAATCCAGTTGGGAACTGGTAAGGCTTTTGGTATGTATCTGGGGGAAAACATATTATTCTTGTTTCTCGTTGTTGGGGGATTTGAAGTAGAATCTTTTCTTTCTATTGGGATGGCATTTGATGCAGTACCAATACATGGCAGAAATAGTTATTCCACATCCTTTGCATTTATCACACATACTTCCTCACAAACTCTTCATAATCTTTTGAAGTCCATTTTATATCTTTTTTCATAGCTTCATATATTGAATCAATTGTGATTTTTGTTTTTCTTTTAGGTTGAATACCTTTACATCTATCACAAAGGGTTTTTTGTCCACAAAGTTCACACTTCATAGTTTTTCTCTAGGGTAGTAGTTGATAAAAGGTGCCCCGCATCGCACGGGGCTAGGATTTCTACTGCCACTGTCTTCAATCCTTAAAGGTCCAGGGCGCACTCTTGTTATAGTAGTCAGAGTATACTACTTTTTGATTGATTTTCATCAATCACGGAGCTGTATAAACAGCTTCCTTACCGTTCCACCAACCTACAGTAGCGGGTATTGAAATAGCTTCAGAAAGAGGGAGGGTCTTTAACTGAAGAAGTTCATTACTGTATTTAGGCGGGGTGGTGCCATCGGTGGCAACGGTAATGTGTGGGATCTTATTGTCACAGATATGACTCTCAGCTAGAGGCAGTACTGTGGCATTTTTAGCATCAGGCTCAGTGGCATAGTTTACCTTGAGAGCTTGAGCGCGATCATCTTCAGCAAGTGCAGTGACATAAAGCATCACTTTCTTCCCGAAAGGAGTGATATCAATATCTTCCTGAGTAGGCTTGAACTTGAAGGTCAAGTGGTGAAAGTATTCTTTCTCGAGTTTCTTGTTGAAGAGAGTAGAGACTAGATCTTTGATCTTTCTACCTTCTTCTCCAGAGAGATCAAGGAATGCAGCTGTATATACTACATTCTTTTTCTTTTTACCTAAACTAATCGGTGGGGCCATGACATATCCTTTTTGCAAGTTGTGAGTGTGCTGGCAAAAAAGTGAGGGGCCGTAAGGCCCCTCATAGATGGATAGTCTACTTGTTCAAGTTTCTTGACCTAGTACTGCTGGTATTATTTCACCACCAACAACTTCTGTCAGTTCCTCATACATAGTTTCCGCATGCTCGGCTCTCCAAGCAGGTACAAGTACTGCACTTACAGTGACTACCATTACTGCGATCCCCCAAGGGATCTCAAGAATCAGTGGAAGTCCAACTGGAGTTGTTGTGCTAATGATGCACAGTGCAGCCAAGAATGTAAAGATGTATCTCCACCAGTGCTTGAGCACATCTCTGAACATTCCTTTAAGGATTGCAGAGATTACTGCCGGCATTTCTCTCATCACCATAAGAATATTTCTCACGGCTTCCTCCTATCTAAAGGTTGTAGGTTTTCTTCTCTCTTCTCGAAAGGGTTTTCGAAAAATTTGCGTATTTACCAGGAACACGAGGTAACTCTAGTCCCTTGATTTTTACTTGGTTAGGCTTCTTATGAAACGTGTATGTCTCACCGCCACTATACGTGACGGTGGTCTTCACCGGTTCGGAGTAACGAATCATAAACCATACTTTGTCTGTTTGTCGCTGAACTAGGTAAGAATCGTCGTCGATTTTTTTGATTCTCGGATTCTTTGGGGCTTTGTATTTCGGGGGATTTTGCCTAGGCTGCATAAGTATGCCAGCCTTATTAACATAGAACCCCGGCCAACCACCCTTATAGATACGGTAGTTACCATTCTTTTCATAAGGTATCTTACCTTTCATAACAGGGTTTAGTTCAACAAAGAAAAACAGATGTTCGTAGATATGTTCTGTTACTGCATTACCTAAAGGATTCTTATTCCTTATTTCACTATAGATTCTATCCCAAGGTCTACCACAGTTCTTCTCAAGATACCTGAGCAAGGGGTTCAGGTTCTCATTCAGTTGTTTACGATCAGTATAACGAGCCGCATTGGGCTTCATACTAGTTCGCTTTGGTCCGTCATAGTCTTGGGTAATCTTTTCCCGACGCAGGTTAGAGACCTGCTGGTTCTTCATAGTGGAACCATGTCTTGGTCTGGTCACTAGGACCTTCTTCATATCGTCTCGCATTTTATTATCTCCAAGTGAAGCTGAGGGGGGCAGGTACCCCACCAGCTATGTCCACTTCTATATTAAAAGCGAAGTACCGCGCCGTTTTCTATCAACCCCCACCTTCTTTCCCTATTAGGATAAACAATCCAGGTAATCTTACTACCTGCTTTAGCCTTATGTGCATAGAAAGAATGCTTGTTGGGGTTTTGTTCAAGAAACTTATAACCATGTACCCAGATGTACTTACAATCACTGATTGTACTAGTGTGGATAGGATATATGTTTCCATTTAGTTCAACTTGACTATTAGCTCCGTGATGGATTGCGTTATGCAATCTTATTAGAGCTTCAGTAGTTAGTTTTGGTTTTGTTTCTGCTTCTGTTGGCACAGTTTCAGCTCCTGGGGGATGCATTTTGATTTTTTATGGGGTTAAGTAAAAAAGAAGCACCTGTCAGCTCTAGTCAAGAGACAACAGGTGCTTCGACTGTTCGAAAGTCTAGTTATATCGAACATTTATAGCCGTTAAGGTTGGCTATACCCGCCAGTTTAGCAAGTTTTGGGGAGAAAAGGAGGTGAACTTAAAGGTGCTGGTCAAACTATGAACCTCCTCTGATGATCTATCGTTAGAACGCTGTTTTCCTATATTTTCCTTGATATAACACAGTCTCGATGGCTTAGGTGAGTCAACACCAACTGTTTCGTCCTATTGTACAGCCTTCTGGGGTAGAAGCTTACAGTGAGGGACTTTACCATGACTTTCGACACGTATCAAGTTATTTTTTGCAAAAGGAAAAGGGACTGAGAGCCAGACTGTGTCGTCAGTTATCCTGACTCTCAGCCCCACGACACTTTCAATCATTCCATTGAATAGATCACGTTACTTTACTTCTGCCAAGTGTGACTATCCCTTGGCTTATTGTGGAGAGGTGTAAAGCAACCCCTGTTTACGTAATGGCAAGCTTTATTAGCGGTCACTTACTCAAAAGAGGTCAGTTAGACCCTACCTACTAATGCCTACCTCCAAAAATAATCCGCGCAAGCGGATTTTAGGTTCACGTATTTCCGGTTTTTGACCGAAAAGACTGTTTTTTGCTCCGGTGGAGACTTTTATTGAAGGGTTTTTTCTATCTTTTTCCTTAGATAGAACTTTTTTTGTACAAAACCTTCAGTTTTCTAAAAAAGGTACCCCCTGTCGGGGGTAAAGATTTATTCCCAGTCTTCGACTTCCTTCAACTCTCTGCACTCTCTCATTCTTGAGAGACTTCCCCCTGTCGGGGGGAGAGTCGTTCTCTTACCTATAGTTTACCCAACTATTTATCATAGTAGCGGCACCCCATAGTATCACCCATATGATTAGAGCAGGTATTGTCATAGGTATTCCTATAGTGGAAGGGAAAATAAGTCCTCTCATAGATTTTCATCTACAAGAGGACTAGTTCATTCAGTTTAAGGCACAGGAGTTCCAGACTTCTTGGAGGAAGTCTTAGTGCCTTCTGCTTGAGCCTTCATGAGGCTCAGCATTTCTGCCATGTTCGAGGTAAGGTTAGTTACCTGATCACGGAGTTCAGCAACTTCAGCTTGAGTCTTCTTAGACTCAGCAGCTGCAGTAGAGTTGGAGTTCACCCACACACAAGGCCAAGCGACCCAGTGAGTTTGTTCTTCAATGTTCCCAGCATCATTCTTCACCATAAGAGTACGGCGAGAAGCGTGAGAAATACTGCATTCAATCTCAGCAGCAGTCAACACAGTGTGAAGTCCCAACAGAAGCTGAGTCTTCAGAGTGTCATTCATGTCGTCGCTCTTCAGGTTGGCAATGTTAATCTGCACACTGCCATCACGACGAGTTTGAGGATTGAACGCTTCTTTGAAACGCTCAGAGGTAAGACCAAATGCTTTCACCTGGTCATCGGTTGCGGCAGCAATCGCTGCTTTAATATCATCGAGCATATTACAAGTTCTCCAGAACGGAAGGTTTTACAAGTATGGCTATCCAGCCGGAAAAAAGGGGGCCCGTCAGGGCCCCACTTAGATTTGTAGGTTTAGCTCGCAACAGCCATCTTTTCTGCAACTCTATTGCGAATCTGGTCCAGTCCACCATTCCATCCACTAGAAATGGCTTTGAACGTTCCCAAGGAACCAATACACAGACAAG
>MDSZ01170610.1_pt1 | contig 12733 bp, 14 predicted proteins | sample 811201 | NCBI WGS metagenome assembly MDSZ01 (sample SAMN05326647, study PRJNA326480) | marine metagenome | isolation source: seawater | place: Indian Ocean: North | collected 2010
AGATCAGCGGTCTTGGGCGGCGACCTTACTGCCATTTTGAGACTCCTCACCGATCTCAATAATCCACAACTCCACACAAACGTCGATCTAGCGCCACTAGACGACTTAAAAGTAAGTGTAACTTCTCAAGACCCTGCATCAATTATTAGAACACTAGGTAGGTTATTAGGAACAGACGGAGACAGTTGGAACCGTTATGAAATGTTCCGTAAGGTTGTACTAGCAGAAGATCAATACTATTGGATAATACCTGCTATGGCAAACCTTTGGGACTTAGATATGGACAACGTGCTACTAAGTGACCTACTGAAAAGTGTAAGACAAAAACAATGGAAGTCAGTTACAAGACTTTCAGCAGTGCTTAACAGAGCAGATCCTTTCATTACAAATCTTGTTAAAGCAATAGATGAAGCACCTAATATAGAAGATGCTATGAGTGTCGGGCAAGTAAAAAGTAAACTGTGGATGATTGATACACTACAAGCATTAAACAAAGACTTAGGCAAAGTATTTTTACTAGCAGGTTGGTATGGTATACCTGCTTACTTTATACTTAAGAAATTAAAAGCAGAACAGATTTTTAGTTTTGATATTGACGACTCTTGTTGGCAAATAGCAGAACGTATTAACAAAAACTTTACACTAGACAACTGGAAATTTAAAGCGAGTACTGAAGATGTATATAATATTAACTTTAATGGGCATGAATTTACAACACTTAGAGCAAACGGCACTAGCGAACAACTATGGTGTAAACCCGATACAGTTATCTGTACTAGTGTTGAACACTTAAAAGATTTCCCACAATGGGTAGGTAATATACAAGAAGGACAACTATGTGTGTTTCAAAGTAACAACTATAATGAATTAGAAGAACACGTTAACTGTCATAATCATGTAAATGATTTGGTTGAGCAAGTTCAGTTAAATAAAGTATTATATGCTGACAGTATCAATTTAACAAAGTATGACAGACATATGGTAATAGGTTACAAATGATAGACTTAGAAAAACTTACTACTAGAGAATTACAAAAAGAGGCCGCTAGGGCCTTAACTTGTATGGAAGCAACAAACGACAACATTTATCAGTTTAACAAAGTAGCACACCACAACAGCAACTTATGGTACTCAGCAGTTATTAATTGGTATGTAGAAAACTATGGTGACTTGCCTAGCAAAGCAGGCCCTGGTAAAGATGTAAAATTATTAATGGACAAGTAATGTATAGATATCAAGATATAAAAATGGTACACTACGAAATTACTCAAAGGTGTCAGGCGGCTTGTCCGATGTGTGATAGAAATATAAACGGAGGCAAAGATAGTCCTCACGTTACCAACGCTGAACTTTCATTGGGAGATGCTCAACGTATATTTGAGCCAGACTTTATTAGACAACTTAAAACTTTTTATATGTGTGGCAACTTAGGCGATCCTATCATGGCTAAAGACACACTAGAAACTTTTAAATGGATAAGAAGTATCAATCCCAATGTATGGTTAAGCATGAACACAAACGCTGGTGCCCAAGATGATTATTGGTGGTATGAACTAGCACAAACATTTGGAAGAATGGGTACTGTTATTTTTAGCGTAGATGGTTTATCAGATACTAATCATTTGTATAGACAAAATGTACGTTGGGAAAAAGTAGAAAGAGCCATGGACGCTTTTATAGACAGTGGCGGTAGAGCAAGATGGGATTACTTAATCTTCGAACATAACGAACATCAAGTTGAAGAAGCAAGAAGATTGTCACAGCAAAAAGGATTTGAAAGATTTCAAACAAAGAAGTCAGCAAGATTTGTAACAACAAAACTAGATAAAAAAGAAGAACATCAAGCAAAGAATCGTAAAGATGTAGAAACACAAAAACTTAAAAAGCCTAGTGAAAAAAATCAAAACACAGCAACTAAAAAGATTGACAGTCTAATCGAAAAGCATGGTAGCATGGACAACTACCTAGACAAATGTAATATTAATTGTAAGGTTGCTAAAGAAGGAAACATTTATATTAGTGCTGAAGGATTATTAATGCCTTGTTGTTGGACAGCAAGTCGTATGTACAAATGGTGGCATAAAGATCCTACAGTAGAACCAGTATGGAATCATATAAATGCTGTTGGTGGAAAAGACTCAGTCAATGCTAAAATACATGGACTTAAAAAAGTTTTTCACAGTGGACTATTAGAATCAATAACAAACAGTTGGTCAGCACCTAGTATTAAAGAAGGCAGACTAAAAGTTTGTGCTGAAAAATGTGGAGCAGAATATGACCCATTCAAAAGCCAGTTCATCTAGATCATTTTGTGTACTGCCGTTTATTCAGCAGTTCGTTGATACAGATAAAAAAATACTTCCTTGCTGTATAGCAGATAGGAGACGTGTAGGTCCAGAGTACAACGGCACTGACAGTTTTAATTCTGATTATTTAAAAAAGATTAGAAAGCAAATGCTAAATGGTATCCGTTCTCCTGTATGTAGACCTTGTTGGGATAAAGAAATAATTGGTTTTCGTAGTAAGCGTAAACGTGTGAACGAGCAATTTAAAGACTGGGTATGGAACAGTGATGATAATGGACTAATGTATACTATGCCAAGTTACTATGACTTACGTCCTGGTAATGTATGTAATTTAAAATGTGTTATGTGTAACCCTAGAGTAAGTAGCAAATGGCGTGAAGATAAAGAATACAGTTTTGAACAATTTGACAAAACAGTTAAATTTCATGACGAGGAAATGGACGAGATAGTAAAGAATGCTGACAGGATACAGCGTATACAGTTAGCAGGCGGTGAGCCTTTTTATATGCCTAGTGTTAAACATTTACTACAAGAACTAAAGCCACACGCTCACAATATTGAACTACATATTACCACTAACCTAACACACCTAGAAGACAGCACACTTCAGTTACTAGAAAACTTTAAGAAATGTGTGATAACTATTAGTATGGACGGACTAGGACTAGTAGGCGAATATATTAGATATCCGCTTAATTGGGACCAGTTCGAATCGAACTTTAATAAACTATTAACATATAAAAAACTTAAATTGGCAGTAAATATAACACAGTCACAACTTAATGCCCCTCATATAGATAGCGTAGTAGAATGGTGTAAGAACTACGGTATAGAGGACATTGATGTCAATAACTTAACAGAGCCTAAAATAATGGCAATTGGTAGTGACAAAGCCAATTTAATAGATTGGTTATCAAAACTTGACAAGCATAGAGGTACAAACTCTAAACTTGTTTTACCGTGGATATACGAATGAGTGAAAGAACTAAAGAAGAAATATTAGAACAAGTAAACCATATAATGGAAAAAAGTATCCAGCCCAATGTAGCGATGCATGGCGGCGAAGTAAAAGTATTAGACTTTGATATGGAAACTGGAACACTTAAAACATTGTTAAGTGGTTCTTGCTCTGGTTGTGCTAGTAGTACAATAACACTAAAAATGGGTATTGAAAATATGCTGAAGCATTACATACCTGAAATAAATCAAGTAACAGGCGAAGACGATCCGGACTTTAATGATCCGTATTACACTGAACCTTTCGACCCAATGGATAGGATGTAATGGAAGCACCAAGTAAAACTTTTTGTATATTACCGTGGGTACATTTAAGTACAAGACCAGACGGTGCTATGAGGGTATGCTGTACTGCTAATGCCAGTTCAGTAGGACCAACTAACGATAGAAAACACGGAGGACAAGTAGGAGTTCTTAAAGACGAAGAAGGCAAACCTAACAATTTAAATGTAAGTGATTTTGAAACAGCATGGAATAGTTCTTATATGAAAAATGTTAGAACACAAATGCTTAATGGACAAATGCCACCTTCTTGTATGAAATGCTATAAAGAAGAAGCGGCAGGTCATAAATCTAAAAGAGAATGGGAAACAAATTACTGGAGTAAAAGAGTTGATGTAGACAAGTTGATTGAAGAGACAGCGGAGGACGGAAGTGTCCCGCCCCAACTTGCTTATATTGATTTACGATTTGGTACTAAGTGTAACCTAAGATGTGTTATGTGTTCACCACATGATTCAAGTGATTGGGTCAAAGATTGGATGAATGTTTATCCAAAAGTACAAAACCCTGCTTTGAAACAAACTATGGTATGGGATAACAAAGGTAAAAACTTTGGTGCTAGTTACAACTGGCATAAACAAAATCCTAAATTTTGGGAACAGTTCTACGATCAGATGAAACACATGAAGCAGATTTACTTTGCTGGTGGTGAAAGTTTAATAATTGAAGAACACTATGAAATATTAGAAGAAGCAATACGTCAAGGTCTAGCAGATAAACTTGAGATACGATACAACTCAAACGGTGTTGAATGGAGAGATGATTTATTAGACTTATGGAAACATTTTAAACTTGTACGTTTTCATTATAGTGTAGATAGCATACATGAAATGAATGACTATATACGTTACCCTAGTGATTGGAAACGTAACGAAGAAGTATTTAAAATATGGGATCAACAAACAGGAGACAACACAGAAATAACTGTAGCCTGTGCCGTACAAGCATTAAATGTTTATTACTTGCCTGATTTTATTAAATGGAAACTAGAACAAGGTTTCACTAAAATTAATATGTGGCCGTTTGGTGCTGGTGGCATCAACTACCACTTTGTATATCACCCACCACACTTAAACGTAAAGGTTTTACCTAAATGGTTTAAAGAACAATGCCGTAAAAAGTATGAAGAGTTTTATCCTTGGTGGGAGGCTAATTGGGAAAAAGGTATTCCAAGTTGGCATAAAGGAAAAGTAGAATATGATACATGGCGTAGTGCCGACTATGGTATTAAACGTTTAGAAGGTATGCTTAACTTTATGGAAAGCGAAGACTGGAGTCAACGTTTACCTGAGTTCAGAGAATATATTAACTTGATGGATCAAAGACGTGGTACTGACTTTAGAAAAACTTTTCCTGAGATGGCAAAAATTATGGATGAATAATGAACCCAACGAAATCACCTACCTATTGTATATTACCTTGGATACATCAAAACCTTAGTGTCAACGGTTGGTATAAACCTTGCTGTAACAGTCACAGTAGATACAAAGATGTAACAGTTAAAAACGCTACACTAGAAGAAGCGTTTAGAAGTAAAGAAGCAAACACACTAAGAACACAGTTAGCATTAGGATTACGTCCTCAGATATGTGACACTTGTTGGGTAAAAGAAGATGCTGGAGTGTGGAGTTATAGACAAGCATATAACGAGAAGTTTAAAGAACTTACACCTGAAAATTTTACACCTACTTTAAAATATATTGATATGAAGTTTGACAACGTTTGTAACTTTCAATGTCGTATGTGTGATCCTGATAGTTCAAATCAAATTTGGAAAAGTGTTGAACTGCTAGAAGAAAAAGGATTACCTTTACCAAATCATATAAGCAAATACAAAACAGAAAACAGAGACGTTCCTTTTTATCAAGATGAAAAGAAAACTTATGTGCAAGATGTAATTGAAACTATTGACATATTCAAAGTTACAGGTGGCGAACCTTTTTTATCAAAAGACTTTTTACAAATTTTAGATCTTGCTATTGAAAAAGATTTAGCAAAAAATATTACATTAATGATTACTACAAATGCTAGTAAATTTGTAAAACGTATACTAGACAAATTACAATACTTTAAAAAAGTAGAACTTACAGTAAGTGTAGACGGTCATGGTGCTGTTTATGATTACATTAGATATCCTTATACTTGGGATCAGTGGAAAGGCAGAATGAACGAACTATTTGAGTTTGCTGAAACTACAGGTATGAGAAAAGATAAAAAACTAATTGTTAAAACTGCCTGTGTTGTACAAGCATACAACTTTTTAAACTTATGTGATCTTTTTAACTATGTAAAAGATTTAGATATGGAAGATTGGCGTATGCTAGAACGTTTAGATTTTGATTTAGATCTCAATCCACGTGACAGTGAACTACACCCAAGATACTTGCCTGATCATATTTTGGATTTAGCATTAGAAAGATTTAAAGCAACAGGACATAGACAAGTAGAAGATATGGAAAACTTTGTTAAGTTCCATAAAGCAAATAGGGTTGATGAGATGGAATTTAAAAATCATCAACTGTTAAGTGCTACAGTAAATTATGACACAGTTAGAAATCAATCATATAAAACATTAGATCCAGTATTAGTAGAATGGTTAGAAACATTAAAAACATAAAAGGGTTTTGTATACTTCCGTTTATTCACCTTAGCACAAGGACTGACGGCAGGATGCAAATATGTTGTACTGCTAATAGTTCAAGTACTAATGAAGAACAGTATATTGGCTGTAACAGAAAAGATGATGGTAGTTTTGTAGAACTACACAAAGACAAGCCACAGGACTATTGGAATACACACTATATGAAAAGTTTACGTCTTGCTATGCTTAAAGGCGAAAAGCCTCCTGTATGTCGTAAGTGTTATCAAGAAGAAGAAGTAGGTTATAGATCAAAACGTATGTGGGAAAACGACGAATGGGCAGATAAGTTAGATTACGATACTATAGTTGAAAATGTAAACGCCGATGGGTCAATGCCTTATGGTATACATTACATTGATATGAAATTAGGAAACGCTTGTAACTTAGCCTGTGTTATGTGTAACCCAAGTGATAGTAGTTTATGGATACCAGATTGGAACAAACTTAAAAAGAAAGACATAAGTGCTGAAGTAGATAGTAATACATATTGGAATAAAAATGAAGCGGGTGCTTATAATTGGTATAAGAAAAATCAAAACTATTGGGATAGTCTACAACAAAATATAGACAAACTACACAGTGTATACATCATTGGTGGAGAGCCTACAGTAAATCCAGAGTTCAAAAAGTTTGTACAAGATTGTGTATCAGGTGGACACGCTGAACATATTGATTTAAGGTTTAACACAAACGGACAAATACTTGACAACGAACTAAAAGATCTGTATACTAAGTTTAAAAGTGTAACACTACATTTAAGTATGGATGGTACACACAATAGATATGAATATATTAGACACCCTGGTACATGGCAGGAACAATTAGATAGTTTACACTGGCATGACCAACTAAGTGATAATGTAAGAGTTGAAATTGATTGTACAGCACAGGCTCTTAATGCTTGGCACATACCAGACTTTGTTATTTGGAAACTGAATCAAAAGTTTAAAAAGATTACAGTGTATCCAAACTTTGGTGGAATGATTGGAATACATATTTTACATCACCCACATATATTAAGTGTACAAGTGTTACCAAAAGAATTAAAAGAACAGATTGTAACAAAGTATGATGAAACAATTAAATGGGTTAACACACACTTTCAACCTAATCACGGAAAAGGTGTAAACAAACATAATAGAATGAAAGCAGTGGCTAATCAAATGATGGCAAAAGACGAAAGCCACAAGTGGAAATACACAGTAGAATATTTAGACAAGATGGACGAAATAAGAAATACAAATTGGAGAGAAACGTTTCCGGAGTTAGCAGTATATGGATAAAAAGAAGACAGCGTTTATAGGCGGAACTGGATATGCTAGAGATGGCAAAGTACCTCCAAGTGAACAATACTTAAAAGAACTACAAGACTGGAACCCAAGTTGGTGTCCTGTACCTTGGACTAGTTACGGCATAAACAACAATGGCGATTATAGAATGTGTATACAAGCAAATACACACAGAAAGTCTAGAGGCATACTAAGAGATGAAGACGGTGTTGCCATGAGAGCAGACAAACAAACAGTAGCAGATACTAGAAACTGTTCAATGCTTAAAGATGTCCGTAAGTCAATGTTGAAAGGTGAGCGTCATGAGATTTGTCAACGCTGTAACAAAGAAGATGACATGGGTCAACAGTCAAGACGTAGACTAGACACAAGAAGATTTTTTGATGTGTTCAATTATGAGGATAGCAAAAAAGTTACACAAGAAGATGGTACTATTGATGTTAAAGCAACACCTATAGTAGAAGCAGACATACGTTTTAGTAACTTATGTAACTTGGCTTGTCGTATGTGTAACCCTACTGAGTCAACACAATGGTATAAAGAACACGCTGTACTAGAAGGACGAAAGTTTGCTAGTGGTGACTATAGAATAAAACTTATAAATGAAAAAGGTAGAACAAAAGCAGGAGGCGGTTGGATCTCTAGTATTGAAACAGGTGAAGTACCTCAACCGGTACGTTGGAATCCTTTTGACTGGTACGAAAAAACAGACTTGTGGAAAAACTTTAAAGAACACGCTCCAGACATAAAACTTATTCACATATCAGGTGGCGAACCCTTAATCAATCAAAAGCAATATGAACTATTAGAAAATTTGATTGATCAAGAACTATCACAAAACATAGTCCTAGACTATAATACCAACTGGACGAATGTTCCTCAAAAACTGTTTGAATACTGGAAACATTTTAAACGTATTGATATCGGTGGATCAGTGGATGGCATTGGTAAAATAGATGACTATATTCGACATCCTTCTAAATGGTCTCATATAGAAAAGAACATAATCAAATTAGATAGAGAGTCTCCTGATAATGTGAATCCTTGGATTACATTTACGTTACAAATACTAAACGTAATGGAACCAATGACAATGATAGAATGGAATATACAAAACCAATTCCAAAAGTTAAATCGTCTAGCAAAGACTCCTTGGTTTACACAACACCCTGTACACAATCCTAAATATTATTGTGTTACAAGTTTACCACAAAAAGCAAAAGTCTATGTTAGAGAACAATACGAAAACTGGTTGTATGGTTACTTCAAAGAATGGTGTAATGACTTACCTAAAGACTATTTGTTACCTAACAGTAACACACCTGTTGAACCAGACACTATTAGATCCTGGGATAGAAAGCCTCAAGTATTATTTGACGAAACAGAATATCATTTACAAAGTATGTTGAAGTTTATGGAAAGTGCTGACACTAGTAACTACCTATTAGACTTTATTGATCATACTAGAGCATTAGACGAAACTAGAGATCAGGATATTAGAGATTACTGTCCTGTGATGTACGAATTTATTAACAAATGGGCGAAAGAAAATGGCACTGAATTTTAATGAACTAATAGGAAAAGTTTTTAGAAACAAACACAATGCTATATACGATCCTGCCTTTCAACGGCATCTTGCTGAAGCACCTTGGAAAGAATGGCTGAGCCAACCTGGGTACTTCGAAGTACAAGATCAATATATTGAAAGATTTATTGATTGGATCTATAGTACAAAACTAAACAGAATAAGTGATGGTTGTAAGTTTCACAGTAAACGTTATACTAGACGTGATATTACTATTGGAACTACACAGAGTTTTGATGAAGCATACTTTAGATATGCTGGTAGAAGATTAAGAATGTTTAGAGGCGAATATGCTTACCATAGACGCTGTTACAGAAACCATGCTTGGTTAGATGAACACATTGGAAAAAAAGCAAATGGTGAATGGGCAGACCCTTTAGAGCCAGGGGATTGGGTAGTAGTTAGTATGCCTTTTGCTGGCACAGGAGGAGAACACCCTAAACTTAAAGAACTGCTAGACAAGTGTTTAGAACTAGAAGTGCCTGTAGTACTAGATTGTGCTTGGTATGGCACTTGCTATGACTTAGACTTTGACGTTAATCACCCTGCTATTACAGAGGTTAGTTTTAGTTTAAGTAAAGGCATAGGACTAGGTAATATGAGAACAGGTGTACGTTTTAGTAACTATGCTAAGAACGATACAATGCCCATAGCACAGCAAAACAGTTATGGTCATTTAGTGTTAAACAACTGTCAATTAGCGATGCATCAAATGGAAGAATTTGGGCCTGACTGGCAAGCAAATAAGTATTTGGACTGGTACAAATCCCTGTGTGCTAAATACAGTATGTTAGAGAGTAACTGTCTACACGTGGCTATGCTACCTAGATATCATGACAATTTCGAATACTTTTTAATAGACGAATCTTACGTCAAAGTTGGTGTTAGAGAGGCTCTAAAAGCAATTAGGCGAGGCGAACTAAAGGTATAAAATGGACGACAAAGAAGCAAAACAATTGATGGAAGAATTGCCGAACAAGAATTTTTGTCCGGCTCCTTTTTTCCATGCTTACATGAATGCTAACAATAGAGCTCATAAACTATGTTGTATGAGTAAAATTGTTGGACGTTGGCATGACATGGACCAAGACTTACAAGCACAACTTAGTGAATTCTGGACTGGCGATACTATGCAAAGTATTAGAAAAGAATTTATGGATGGCAAAATGCCTAAGGTGTGTGATTGGTACTGTGGTAGATATGAGCGTGAAAAGGTGTGGGAAGAATCAAACAGAATGCACTTTATCAGCAAGTATGCTGACCATGAAGAAACAAGTCACAGGAACTATGACAACTTAGGACTTGATATAGTACATGGTAACAAATGGAAGAAGCCAATTGATATTGACTTACGTCCTAGTAAATTATGTAACTTAAAATGTAGATCATGTAACAGTACATGGTCAACTGAAATTGAAAAAGAAGTTCTTAATAATAAAATTTTACAAGGCTGGACATATTGGGATTCAGTAACTAAATCAGAAACTGTTCGTAAGTGGGCAGAGCAAATTGATTATGATGATCCTAAATTTGATCCGGTATCAAATATTGACCTAGACAATGTAAAATGGTTAAAGATGTCAGGGGGTGAAACACTTATTGATCCTAGAGTACATAAGGTACTTAAAAAGGTTGTTGACTCAGGTCATGCTAAAAACTTATACCTACACTTAATTACAAATGCTACAAGTTGGAACAGTCGTATTGCTGATACTATAAGTCAGTTCAAACACGTTACAGTTAACTTTAGTTTTGATGGTACAGGTAAACTAGAAGAATATTTAAGACATGGTACTAAGTGGGATAGACATGAAGAAATTTTCCACGAAGTATTCAAACTGCCTAACTTACATTGGGCAGGTATTGGTAGTGTTGTACAACCACAAAGTATATTCCAAATTAAAGATACAATGAAATGGTTCTTAGATGGTTATAGACAGTACCACCCTAAACACAGAGGTATATCTTTCTTACCTATAGTTGATCCAATGTTTTTATCTATCTGTTGGTTAGATGATGATCATAAAAAAGAGATTAATAAATTATTAGACGAATGTGTAGAAGATTACGATATGAACAAAAAAGAACAACAATGGTTCCGTACTATCCGTTCTGAAGTAAACAGAGAAATTAGTGGTCATACTACACAGGCTATATCACCAGGCAGAAAGAAAAGACTAATGTTACAATTCGTTAGACACCAAATGGCACTTGATAAAGTACGTGGTACTGATACACTTTCCATTGAACCTAAACTAGAACGTTACTTTGATAGATGTAAAAATGATTTCCAATCAGATGTATTACAGTTTGACGTTGATGGTGTTGTTAACGGTCCAGCCTAAGTGAAATACATAGATTATATTAAAACTAGAATTAAAACTCTAGCAGATCCTAAACTATTAGAGTTTCCAGAATCAGACGAAATGATACAACGTAAGATTGTAACAGAACAACGTAGACAAAAACGTAAGAAAATACATACGGCCAAACGTAAAGGTCGTATAGATCACAGAACTAACCGTCCTGGTAAAGCGAAATAATCACTACATATAGTTACGTCCTCCCGTAAGTGGCACTAGATCTAGTGCCATTTTTATTGTATTTTGGGTGTTCTTTTTGGTTGACGTATACTGTAATGATGCTATTATATTATTATATGTTAAACAATAAGGAGCAAAAAACAATGAAACAGATTGAGAATTTGACTAAAGTACTTGCTGGTATTCAAAAACTTAGCAATGACGAGATTGATACTGTTGTTGAAAAGATCAAACAACGAAGAAATCAACTTGCTGTACAGTCAGCACAGAGCCTTAACAGAGGCGATAAAGTTTCTTTTACTTCAAACAGAACTGGTACTAAGATGAATGGTACTGTAAGAAAAGTTAATATCAAATATGTTATTGTTGATATTGATGGTACTGGAATGGCATATAAAGTTCCTGGTTCAATGTTAAAGAAGGTTGCTTAATATGAAATACGAATTACATCAAATACACTTAACTGAAGAAGAGCATAACAAAGTAAATGCTGAAGGTCATGATAGTGTAGAGAAACACAAATTACATATAGATATGAGTTTCTCAAAGAAAGAAGAATTGTTAGCCAAAGAAGCATGGGACAAAGGTTATTACACTCACGTTTCAAACATTACAACAGACAAAGGTCTTGAAGGTGTGTTTGAAGTAGGTAATATAGGTCCTGAAGAAAACATTGAAAGATTGAGCAGAATGTATTCAACTTCAGTTGGTGATATTGTTATCGACAGTGACGGTAAGAAACACGTGGTAGCAAGTTTTGGATTTAAGGAGGTAGCATAATATATGGGTAAAGTAAAAAGTTGGTTATGGGATCAAGCAGAAGATAAACTTGATTCTATTTCTATTAAAATAGAAAACGGTGAAATAGATCACGATACAGCATACAAGATGGTAGACGATGATACGACTACTGCTTGGAATATACTTGGGTTTGATACTATTGATGATGTAAAAGATTACCTAAGTGAAATTGTTGTTAAGACAGAACAACAAGCAGAACTGGTGGACTTTTAATGAGAAACGTTAATCCGTATCTTTGTAAAAAAGGTTATTACGTTACAGAGCAACACT
>MDSZ01170780.1_pt1 | contig 12733 bp, 8 predicted proteins | sample 811201 | NCBI WGS metagenome assembly MDSZ01 (sample SAMN05326647, study PRJNA326480) | marine metagenome | isolation source: seawater | place: Indian Ocean: North | collected 2010
CCACACTTGCTATTGCTGCAAAAGATATGGATGGATTTGATATTGAGTTTGGAAGTACTAGTGGAAAATATTCTACTGATGGAACGGCTGCTGCAAACTTGCATGGTACTATTGATGCAGTGTTCTTGAACAGCAAACTAATGTCATTGTACTTTGACAAAGATGCTTATTTTGAGATGAGCGAGTTTGAGCGTATCTCTGGATATGCTGCAATGGCTGCTCACATCATGACCCGTACTCAGTTGGCTACAGCGAACTTGAGCGGACATGGTATTCTTATTAACGCATTTGCAACCATTAACTAGAGGTAAATCATGGCTACTCAAAACTTACTACAAAGACTAGACGCTGCTGCTGATACAACAGGTTCTTCTGTAAATGCATCAGACCGTCGTATTGAAGAAGTATTTATTGCATCCGAAGCGATTGCAGCTGGTGATTTTGTTACTCTTGATCTGAGTAAATCAGACGATAGTGACAAAGCATTGCATGTCAAGAAGCTGAACTCTGGTGCTACTATTACATCATTGTGTGTTGGTGTTGCGATTGCTGCTGCTGCGGCTGCGGGTGACAACATTCGTATTTGCGTTCGTGGAATGATTTCTGCAAACGTTGCTACTGGTGTTGCTCAAGCAGATCGACTTGTTGCATCATCTACTGGTGGACGTGCGGAAGTTGCTCCTGAGTTTCTTACTGTTACAGGTGGAGCAGGTGCAGGAACAAAAGTACAACAACAACATATTGTTGCGATTGCTGTGTCTGCTGAATCTGGCAACGCTGCTACAGTATACGTACTTCCAAACTTTTAAACCATAAGGTTTCTCTCTGAATGGGGGTGAGATTGTTCGCCCCCATTTTTATAGGATGGCATTATGAATCTACGTGAGATAAGAGAATACATTGCAAATATTACAGACTATGATCCCAATGTAAATAGGGATTATTCTGCCCAGGTTGACAATGTAATCAACGAAACCTATCGTATGTTGTTCTCGGAGAAGCCTTTTACTTTTGCACAGAAAGAAGTAAAGATACCGATATATACTGATGCGGAATATACAGCATCAGGTGTTACAGGTGTCATTGCAGGATTAACTCAGATTGTAATAAATCCTTCGATACCTGATTGGGTTGAAGGTAACATTATAGAAATAGATGGTGTTGAGCATGATGTTATATATAAGGCATCAGCAATCACTGTATTTATAGAAGGAAGTTTTGCTTTTATTGGACAACCAGTAAAGTTTAAACAAAGATATATACGTTTACCAAAAGATTGCGTATCGATATTGCAGGTTGGCAAACGTAGTATGAGCATTTCTCCTACAGCTGTGGGTCGATATATACCATTGACTAGGTATGAAGATGAGTACTACAATCTTCCGTTGGATGAGGTAAACATTCCGAACTACTGGATTATGCAGGATTCAGAATATGTATCTGCACCACCGATTGTATTGACACCAACAGCAACAGCTACATCAGCAGGTCAGGGAACCAGAACTGTACGATTGGCATATACATATGTAAAGTATCCAGCCAATGGTCAGGCTACAGAGTTGGAATCTGGGTTGTCTCCATTTTCGGAACCAATCACATTTACTGATGCGCAACGAATGACATTGACATCTTCGTTGGATTTAACAAAGGTAGGATACGCTAGACGATTTTACATAAAGAATGCAGCAACAACACCTCAGTTTGATGGAGTGTATCAAGTTGGTACATTAAAAGATGTTTCTGCATCTTTATCAGAAAACATAGATTTTACGCAGTCTGACTTTGAGAATGGTAGTTTTGTATTAAATAATCCTAGGTATACATATACGGATGGATATGTTCAAAGGATTCGTTTATATCCTAGACAAAGTACGGACTATGAGCTATCGGTGCGTTACATATATCGACCTGCAAGATTGCAAGAGGATACTGATACTCCAGACCTACCGCAAAGTCATCATCTTGTGTTGGCTTACGGATCTTTGATGGATATTTTTAATAAGCACGACAATGCACAAATGAGTCGTATATATCGAGCAAAGTATTTGGAAGAGATTATAAAGTTGGAGCAACGATTCTTGACACAAAAGCCTAGGCGTTGGGTAAAAGGTTACATGCAAGAAAGTGGTGTTGATACAGTACCAATGTGGACACCGCTTAAGAGGTTGTAATGAAAGATACTCATATACAAATAATCGATCTGAAGGGATTGTTTCAGCAGGTTCCTCAACCTCCATCGGGTGTATTTGAGTTAGAAAACTGGGCTGTTGATCCAGTTACAGGTGGTTGGGTAAATCGTCTTGGTTGGGAAAAGTATGATGTCAATGCGAATGATTGGGATCCATTCTTGACGAGTGTGATTGATAGCATGTTTTATGTGCAGCGTCACCAAGGAGCGCAAGACAGTATATTGTTTGAGCAGTCGGGTGTGTTGTACCAGCTTAATGATTTTACTGGTCCATTAAAAAAACAAGAGCTATCGACAGCAAGAGTACAGCCACTGGTGTCAGAAGTGGGTACACAGTATGCTCAGTTTGGAAGATACATTATTTATGTCAATGGATACAATAGACCAGCCAAAAGTCATTTGTGGCCGTGTACAAGTTATACAACAAACTATTTGGTTGAGTTGCCATTGGGTTTTGATTCATTGCCATCCGCTCCAGTTGTATGGGGAGTAGAGACAGATCCATCATCGACTTCGACAGATGGAGATAAAATCAGTGTATTTTTTTTTCCAGCTTCTACTCCTCAAACTGATTTTAAAGATAAAGGCCTTGGAATACCAACTAGTACCAAAGAAAATAAATATCGATATAGAATCTCTTTTGTAAATACAGCGGGTTCTGAGGGTCCTTTATCTTCTTTTTCAAATACCATATCATGGACTACGCCTACACAAAAATATCGATATGCAATAAATGTTGATATACCAACAGGCAATGAAGATGTTGTTGCACGTAGAATATATCGTACAAAAAACTTTTCAGATGATGCAGGCAATGATTCGTTGACGTATTATTTTGTTGCTGAAGTTCCCAATAATCGAGATGATATATTTATAGATGATATACCGGATACAGCATTGGGTTCTCAGGCTCCATTAGAAAACAACTCTATTGTAATGCCGGCTAGAAAGGCAAGATTTGTTGGTGTATACAAAGATTGTTTGTTTCTTGATGGTGGTCGTGATGAGGACTTGACGTTATATTTTTCTAATCCTGCAAGACCAGACCAGTTTGGAGCATTTTCTTTTATCACACTAGGCCATAGACAGGGTGGTGGTCTTACAGGATTATACTCATACTTTTCTCATTTGTTGATTTTCCGAGAGAAGAGTATTGATATATTGCAAGGTGATTATCCAAACTTTTCATCAGCAAGTTTGTCTCAGTATATTGGTACGATTGCAACAAATACGATTGTGTCGGTCCCAGGTCTTGGTGTAGTATTTTTATCGTATGATGGTGTGTACAGCGTAAATATAAACTTGGATTACAGCGATAGCCCCAATGTACAAAATGTTACACCTCATTTACGTGATTTGTTTCGACGCGTCAATGTTGATGCATTGGCAAAAGCATCGGGTGTATACAGCAAAAAGAGGCGAGAGTTAATCTTTTCGTTTCCTGTAGATGGTAGTCCTGTAAACAATATGGTTTTGGTGTATCATACAGATAAACAGAGTTGGTCAACGAGAGACTTTCCGATGGGTCAAATGATTGTAAATGCAACGGGTGATGTTCTTTTTGGTATGTCCGATGCTGCGCCATCTTCAACTAATCAGCATGGTATTATGGTATTGTCTCATCGTCGATGTACAGGTCAGACAAAACGTGAAGATGCGATTGTAGATTTGAATGCACCGACATCGATTCTTCGATCAGCATGGTTGGATATGGGTGATGCATCGCTTAAGAAGAAGATACATGGTGTGTATATTTACTTGGCTACAGGTGGGGATCAAGACATACCATTGAAGTTTTTTACTGATTACGATTATACAACACAGCATACATCTCAAGCTTTGCGTCAACAACCAGCTGACATTGCAGACCAACCTGTGTACAATGTTGCACAGTTGGATAGTGGAGCAAGTTGGCAAGAGCCATTGATTACAATGTTGCGATATGACATATATACAAAAGCCTGTAGCTGGTTTCAGTTTATGATAGAAACAACAGCAGACATGCATGTGATTGGATATGCGATAGATTATACAGCAGCTGGCACACGAATCATAAAAGGTAAGAAGTTATGAGCAAGAAGTGGACAGAAGGATATCCTCGTGACAATGCGATAATCGATTATAAGCAGTTTAATCAGGGATATAATACACAGAAGAGTAGTTTGAATGGTGGTATTGATCGCACCATGACACCAGTGAATGTATTTGATGAAGCCAATAAGAAGGACAAGGCGCTACATTATGTTCAGATATTTCGTCGTGGTGACAATACAGCCTTAGAAGATACATCGATTGTTGCAGGTGCGAGTGATTTTAGAGGAATCACATACAACACGTATGGTGGTGGATGGGTAACTGTAGATGAGTTTACATTGTCTGACATGAAAGATGGAATGTTACATTGGGAGTTTTCATGTCATGTATACAATAATCTTGAGTATACATTTACGAATGTAAAGTCAACATCGATTCGATTATTGTTTGATGGTGTAGAAGTATGTTCAGCATATAAGTTGTCTCTTGCTACAGTTACATATCGAATGGTTTGTGATGTTCCAATCACAGCATCACCTAATACAGTAACTGTTCAAGCTAGGTCTGTAGCTGCGGGTGCAACAGAAAACACTAGATGTTTATTTACGCTTTTATCAATGCAGCATATGTTTATTGGGAGATGGAGATGAGCAGAATAACCAATGCGGATCCAATAAAGAGGGGATCTAGTTATACATCAACTCAGTTGAATCAACAGTTTACAGAAGTAAATGCGGCATTCCCGATGGATGGAGACAATGTTCGAAACGAAGGTATTGATCAACCTGTGTTCGATTTGAATAATGGTCATGGAAAAAGCGGGATTATATTGGTTGCAGCAGATAGTAATGACAATACAACTCCAGTAACAGCATCAGCAAATACAGCAACAACTTCACCTTTTGATTCACCAGTAACGATTCAAACTTGGACACTATTGCAGCCTGTAACAACAACAGATTTGATACGAGTATATTGGCAGTTTGATTATGAAACAGTTGTAAACGATCTTGCTCCAGTCAATGTGCAAGATAATAATGGTTGTGTGTGGGCAATATGGTTGGAGTATCAAAGTAGTTTTGGTGGTAGTTGGGAAGCAGTACCCAATCAAGGAGATTTTGAACAAGGGATTGCCGGAAGTCCAGGTAGTATTACATCTTATGGTACACATACATCTCAAGGGTATGGATGTACGATTGTTCCTCATGCATTGGTTTATCATGATTCATCAACTCGAGTACGTACACCCAATCCATCAACAGGTTATGGAGATTGGATTTATGCTCCAGACAGCAACATAGTTATATATGGTTTGCGTTTGCGTATACGAGGGTTGTTGGATCAAAAGTATGATTCTGTAACAGGTGTTGCACAAAACTCTTGGAGATTATTAACAACATCATCAGGTGTACAAACGAATACTGTGTCTCGTAGTTATATGGCATATTTGGTAATGAGGGAACAATGAGTATTACATTTCCAAAAACGTTTGCAACATCAGAGGTAGCGAATGCTGCTGATGTACGTAGCAATATTGATGCAATGCAGAAGAAACAAGCCAAACTATCAGGTACGGATTTTGCAACAGGTCAATGGATAGACACGCATCATATAATGGAAGGTCGATATGAACCAACAGGCAATATATCTGTAAATGTATCAGGTATATTTGGTGGTAGAAATAACGGTACTTTTTTAAACAATCTATCTTATTGTTCTCGTTGGTTGACGGATAGAACAGGTGCGAGTGGTTCAAAAATACCGAGAGCATACATACCGTATACAAACATAACATTTGACATTTTACGTCCCTGTACATTATTTTTTCAATGGTCAATGATACATCAGTCTGAATCTGATTCAGATGGAACGGATGGTGTTACAAAACTATTTCCAACTTTAAATGCTAAATATATTACAGACGGTATTGTACATCATCAGGTATATGAAAGTAAGGGATTGGTTGGTTTAGATATATTGATAGATGGTGTACAAACAACAAATGGTTTTGTATTGGATGATATATCTAGTCAAGTTCGTGGTTACAGTATTGGATTAGCAGCACAATCGACTGCTGGTAAATGTCAAAATGTATCATGGTCAGTATCATTAGAATGTTTTTATATGTGAGGTAAGTTATGACAGGACTAGAGTTAGCATTGCTGTCAGGATTAGGTGGATCGCTGATAAAAGGTGTGTCTGGAGCTATTGGTGCAAGTGGAGCAGCAAAAGATTTACAGTTGACCGATGAGCAACGTCGTAGATTAAAAGAGTTGGAACGTATGGAAGCGGAATCTGCTTTTGGTATGTCAGATCAAGATCGTCAAGCGTATGGTACACAAGTGATGTCTCCGGTACAAACGGCAGAACGAGAAGCATTGGCACGTTTTGGTGCAAGTCAAGCGGTAGGAGACATTGGTCAAGGTGCAGCGTTTCGACAACAACAAGCGTTGAAACAAACATCAGAGGCTGCTCGAGCAGAAGCCCAAAGAGCAGTGGCAGAAAGAGATGCGACTGTAGCACAGCAACAACAGCAACAACTAGCAATGATGCGTCAACAAGAGTTGCAACGCAAAGCAATGGAGCGTGAAGCGGTGATGTCTTTGTTGGGTGCAGCTGGAGAAGGATTGACACAGGCGGGTGGTATTGCAGCAAAGATGAAGTTTGCAGAAGAGACATATGAAAGAGACAAGCCTAGTAAAGAAGATCAAGAAGTCATATCATCGACAGCTAGAGTGTTGGGCTTGGGAGGAAGTGAGCCAGGTTACAAATCAGTTGAGGGTGCTAGTATGTCTGGCAAAACTCAAGATGGTTTGGGCACTGATGGGCCAACTTCAGTAGAGGCAATGTTGTCTCAAAATCCATTGTTGTTTTATACTAATCCTGCTAGAGTATTGGGTAATCCATTTTCCGAAGAAGATTTATTAGCGTTTATTTTGGGAGATTACTAATGTCATATGAAGTAGCAAATGAGATTGTAAATATGTATATGCAGTCGAATACTCGCAGAATAAACAGTGCGATGGAGACTGCATATCAAGAAGCATTGAGTACGTATCAATCAGATGTAGAGGCACGTAAAGCTGCATTGGATGTATTGAAGTTGGAGCAAAGGTCTTATGATGATTATCTTAAGATGCTTGCGCGCAACATGAAAGATTTACGATCTGGCAATATAAATATAGCAAAGAAACGTGCTGAAGTGTTGGAATACAATAGACGAGAGAAGCTTAGAGTAGAACAAAAAAATAGACTTGAACGTCATAAAACAGGTGAAACAAATGCGATGCGTCGATACAGAGATGATATTGCAAGAGCACAAGCACAAGCATCATCTCAACAAGAACGGAATCGTTTAGAGCAAGCCAAAAACGAAGCTACTAGAAAAATGGCAAGATTAGACATGGATGCAAGACAACATGCAAATAAAGTTGTATTATCTGGCAATGTATTGCCTCAAGGTATAAGTACAGATATAAATAAGTTGCAATCGGTTTTTCAAGATATAGGTCAAGCAGGTAATACTTTTGAAGCAGATTTTAATACTGCATTACAAGGAACATCTTTTTTTAGTAATGTGCAAAAAGCAAAAGATGATGTAAAAGACTTATCGGAAGCAGAAGGTTTGATTGGTGATGATGATCCTGAGTTTAAGTATGCTAGAGAAGATTACAAACTTGCTGGAGTACGACGTAAGATAAAAGAAAGCATAATGGATATGTTCGAAACATATACTCCTGAAGATCAAAAGGAACAAAATAGAGAACGAGTGAATAGTATAATCGATGATTTATTAAATAATCCACAACCTAAAAATCTACAGCAATCAGGTATGTTTGCTGAAGTAATCGATATATCGGATGCTGATGTTGATCGAAGGTACGATAAAGAAAGACAGTTGTATATAGATACAGAAGCACCAAAGTTAAATAAAATACTAAAGAAACAGTTTCGATTAAATATACAACCTCCTCCAATGAAGAAACCTTTTGTATATAAACCTATATTGAAGACAGTACCTGGAGAAGGAGCAACAGAAGAGCAGTACATAGATGAGTTACGTAAGCAAGCAGAGCCTGTGTTTAATGAGTTACGTGCTGATGATGATACACCATTTCAGTTGACTGAGGATGAGATTGCTACAGTAGGTGAGGCTGCTGTCAATGCATACAAAGAGTTACAGATTGAGCGAACACAAACTCCATTGATATCATTGGAGGAGCGACGATTGTTGGATCCATTAGCATTGGAACGCCAGTTGAATATAATGCGTCAAGGACAGCGTGTGAGAAGTATACAGCCTAAGCTAGATAGTTTTGAGCAAGTCCGTTCTCGAGCTGGTGAGATACTTGAATCTCCTAAGAAAAGATCGACAGAAAATGCAGGTACACCATTGGAGCAACGGTTTTATGCTACACAACGTCAGAGTGCTAGATTGTCGTATGAATCGGATGAGGATTTACGAAGTAAGGGTAAGCCAGAAGAGTTGGGTGTATCATTATACAAAGAAACATTTGATCCATTGAACAGTACGTTTCGACAAAACAATACATATCAATCTGTAGTTGATCGCATTCAACAGGGTTTTGGTTCTCCAGAAGAACAGATGAGAGCAATCTCTGCTTTTGATAGTAGAGTAATGGCGCAGCAAAGAACCAAAGCACCGATTATAATGAAGGACGGTTCCCAGAATAGAGAATACTTAGAGGCATTGAAAGCACTGGGCAAGAAGTAGGTGTGTAATGACTACAGCAGCAGAGATACGACAACAGATACTTGATTTACAGAATCGATATAATGTTGGAGATATAGAAGTAAACGAATATAATCAAACACTTGAAAAGCTGCAGTTGGATTTATCAAATGCATTGCAAAGAGAAGCAGGTGTACCTCCAGTTCCACCAGATAAAACTGAGGCTGTACAACAGTATCAGTTGCGTCAAAGATTACAAGGTAGAGGTGGATTTACTGTACCTCGTGAAATAGATGAAAGAGAGGCGAAAAGACGAGAACAAGAGTTGGGTCAATCGTTATCACGAGAAGAACAAGATTTAATGACCAAAGCATCGATTCGTCAGTTTCAAATAGATACTGAGCCTTTAAGGATTGGTACAAAGGCATATCGAGATCCATATACAGTATCGAAAGGTATGTCTCGGATTGTAGACCCTAAAGCAGGTTTGGTTGTTGATAGAAAAACAGGACAGATTCGAAAAGCAAAGGGTGTAGATTTACAAGATTTGTCAACATTACAACCATTAACTGAAACGATTGCTGGATCAGTTACAAGTAATCCTGTTTTACAAGCAACTATTATTAAGGGTCTTGGTGCTCTTGCAGACTATATTGATGTAGGAGATCAAACAGTTATACCTAGTCCAACAGCAGAGTTGTTTGTTGAAGGATTAAAGCCACAACGTATTGCTACGGATGAGCAAGTAAAACAAATGGAGGCAGTAAAGGAATCTGTAAGAAATCAACGAAAGCAAGATCTTCGAAGATTTTTTAAAAAACAAGGCAAAACAGATGAGGAAGTTGAGAAAGCAATAAAAGAACGTGAAGAAGAACTGATTCGTTTTACTGATGATATAAGACCGTTTGCTTTGGGTCAAAAGGGTAAGGAGGTTGCAGAAGATACAGCTAAGTTATTTTTAACACAAACTCCTTATGTTGATGCCGGGATTGTTGAAACACCATTGGCAGTTGGATTAAGGTCGTTGAACATTACATCAGCGTTTGCTGCTCCTGCATTGGATTGGGTAAATGATTTGATACAAACGGATGAAGGTCGTTCTGTTGTTGCAGGTACGGTAGCATCTGCATTGCCTACATATTTACAGCCATTTGTTAGTCAAGTTGTTTCAGAAAAAATGAAAGGTAAACTTGCACCGATTGCTACACGAAAAGGTGCAGGATATGAAAAAACAGAAATGGAAGGTGCACTGGGTCAGGGATTGACCAATATGATAAAAGGTCAAGGATTGTTTTCACAGCTGGGTGCACAATCTCTTCCTCCAGAAACCAACTACAATCCATTGGATCCAACAGTGCAAGGTAGTTTTGCTAGCACAGTTACTACATTTATGCCTGAGTTTGCAGTTCCTGTTTTACCATTGAGTTTTGTAGTTAAGCCAGCACAAGCTGTATCAAGAGGAATACTATTTGCAGGTCAACGTAAGTCATTGGAAAATGCTTTTAAACGAATGACAAAGACAATGCCTGATTTGGATAAGTTAACTAGTGTTCGTGTTACAGTAGATGATTTTTTAGATCCACATACTGTATCATATAAAGCATCAGAGATGGGTGCTGACATTGTTGCAGGATCTAAGGTACGTGATTCCTTTCTTGGTAAGAGATGGACTTTTGATGAATCATCTGCATTATCAAAAAGGATACCACAAAGTAGATATTTAAAAACAAAAATAGTACCTAGTGTTGAAGGCGTATTGAGTGGTGATGATGCATTATTGCGTGGAGTAAATCGAGTAGCAAATGAAACAATAAAGGTAATCGAAAAGGGTGGTAAACCTAAGGTTGCATCGGATTTAATACAGCGTGGAATAGCTGTAGCTCGATTTAGAAATATACCTTTAGATGAGGTTGAAAAGGTTGTAGTACAACAAAATAAAAATGCAGTAACGTCAGCATGGTCAAAGACAAGAACGATACTTGAACAATCAAAACGTCGTCCTTTACGTGCAGTTGAAGAAAAGGCATTGAGAGAATCGTTAGATGTTTTGAATAAAAACAAAGTATATGAAAAAATACCAGAATCGATTCGTAACTCTCCAGAAGTTATATATGATGCTATTCGTTCTAGTACATCACAGGTAATCCGAGATAATCTTTTACGTACAATGCCTGTTGATTTGGTACACATATCAGATAATGTTGCAGTACCCAAAAGCAAGATATATACCTCAAGAGGTAAACCTACAAGGGAATACACAAAGTATTTGGAAGAACATCGAGAACTGTTGGATTTTAAAGCTAAATCAGTAAACAATCAAGAGGTATATATATTTACACCGGATCGATTGGCTGCATTGCGAGGTTATCAACAACAACGTGGGATTCAGTTTTCACCTGGTGTACAACAAAAGTTAGAGAATGGTCAACCATTTACTGCAATCGAGAGACAAGAGTTATTCGATAGTGTTGGTGCACAACTGGCTCTTGATTATTTAAGTGGTACAAGATTACGTACAGCAGGTTTACAATCAGATTTAGCAGATGCGGGTATAGTTGCTGGTGATACATTTATACCACAAGTTCGTGGAAAAAAGTCAACGTTTGCAATAAAGGCAAAAGGTTTGGCTAATGCAATACGGATATTGCAAGGTCGTCCAACTCAACCTGTTCAGTTTTTTAATGATAGTGCATCAGCAGCATTTAAAAGTTTTGAGCGAAGTGTACAAACAGCGGCAGATGCGGCACCTAAACAAGTTATTGCAAATATAAAAAGAGCAACTAAAGCGGAAGGTGCGGAAGCAATAAATGTACAAAGCGGAATATATATGGACTTAGGTGTTCAGCTAGAAAGATCGTTTCGTAAAGGTACAGCAATACGTGCAGATCAACCACAGATATCTGATATAAGTCCAACAGCACGTAAAGATTTTGTTGGTGTTAGTCCATATGAAAAAAACTTTAAGAGTCGGTTGCAAGAAAAAATCCAACAAAAACGACAAGCACGAGCAGAAAAAAAACAAGAGAGGATAGAGTCTTTATCAAAGATTAAAACTCAACAAGAAGAAATCTTTGATAGGAGTTTAGCTAAAACAGTTGAATCTGAAATGAAAGATTTACAAAAGTTAAGAAAAGAAGAAGCTCAGATAAACAATCAGATTGATGAGTATATTAAAGAGATACGTGAAGATCAGATGTTTAAAAGTAAAGAAGCTTCTAAGCGTAGAACTTTGCAGGCAGCATCGGAAAGATATGGTCATAAGCAAGTAAAAGATTTTATTGAAGACATGGTAGGTTTAAAGAACCTTGAGTATGATGATTTGGCTACAGTTATTGATGATTTGGTTAAATACATGGATGTATACGAGGAAGGTTTTATACGGTATGGTCAATGGGAATCTGTGTTGAAAAACTTTTTTGTAGGTCCTGAAGTATTAACAAAGAAAGTTATCTCTACATCAGAAATGTTGAAGTTTGCAAAAGAACAAGACCAGTTATTGAAGTTGATTGTAAAGAATCCTGAGCGACCTTTTTTTGCACCGAATAACTTAAAACCTATAAATCCTAGTACTTTGAAAAAAGTTGTTGAAGGGTTGCGATCATTGCCAGGTGGAGGCATATTAAAACAGTATGGATTGAAGAAGAGTATATTTTCTCGTGATGAAAACTTTGTTCTTCCGATTTTACAGAAGATGATGAGCATCCAAAAGTTACAGAACACACAAGAAGCGATTGCAAAGTTTGCTAGAACAGAGCCTGATTTTGTTTTGTCGATGAAAAGAACTCAGGAGGGTATGGTAGGTTTAGAATCGGTAGAGG
>MDSZ01151270.1_pt1 | contig 12732 bp, 15 predicted proteins | sample 811201 | NCBI WGS metagenome assembly MDSZ01 (sample SAMN05326647, study PRJNA326480) | marine metagenome | isolation source: seawater | place: Indian Ocean: North | collected 2010
AGAGGCTACGCACCGGCCTGCAAAGCCGAGTACACCGGTTCGAATCCGGTCCGCACCTCCAAAATAAATGTTTTTACAATTCTTATTTTTAAACTATTATATCTTTTATTCCGGCGTAGCTCAGTTGGTAGAGCAAGCGACTGTTAATCGCTGGGTCACAGGTTCGAGTCCTGTCGCCGGAGCCAAATTTTATGAAAATTTTTATTAGTGGAATCGCTGGTTTTCTTGGTAGTCATTTAGCTGACCAGTTTATAAAAGATGGTCACCATGTTGTTGGTTGTGATAGTTTAATAGGCGGTGAACTAGATAATGTTCCAGAAAAAGCAGAATTTTATCAGTATGACTGTTGTTACAGAAATTCAATGCTTAAAATTACCAAAGATTGTGACATAGTTTACCATGCTGCGGCAACCGCTTATGAGGGTTTGTCTGTATTTTCTCCTCACTTAATTACCCAAAATATAGTAACTGGCTCTGTTTCTTTGTTCAGTGCTGCTATAGAAAATAAAGTGAAAAGAATAATATTTTGTTCATCTATGGCAAGATACGGCACAAATGTTACACCATTTCTTGAAGACTATACACCGGCCCCACAGGATCCTTATGGAATTGCAAAAGTTGCAGCAGAAAATATATTAATTAATCTCTGTAAAGTTCATAATATAGAATTTGTAATAGCAGTTCCTCATAATATAATTGGACCACGACAAAAATATGATGACCCTTACAGAAATGTTGCCTCAATAATGATAAATCTCATGCTTCAAAACAGACAGCCAATAATTTATGGTAACGGAGAACAAAAAAGATGTTTTTCATATATTGACGACGATTTATTTTGTTTAAAAGAAATGGCTATAAAAGAAAATGTAGTTGGTGAGATTATAAATATAGGCCCTGATGAAGAATTCATAACAATAAATCAGCTTGCAGAGAAAATTTCAAATCATCTCAAATTTAATCTTAATCCAACATACGTTAAGGGGAGACCTCAAGAAGTTTTAGAAGCAACATGTTCAGCAGACAAAGCAAGAAAATTTTTAAATTATAAAACAAAAACATCTTTAGATGAAGGTTTATCGAAAATGATAGAATTTATTAAAAAAAAGGGAGTCAAAAAATTTCGCTATCATTTAGATTTAGAAATTATAAATTCTTTAACACCAAAAACATGGAAAGATAAGCTTTTTTAAAATGGTCAAGGTTAGTTTCGTCTGTCCAATTTTTAATAAACAAAACTATATTGAGATTGTATTATCGTCATTAAAAAATCAAATAGGCTCTTTTAATAAGGAATTTATTTTTATAAATGACGGATCTACAGATTCATCATTACAAGACATAAGAAAAAAAACAAAGAATTGGGAAAATGTAAAAATTTTAGATCAGAAAAACTTTGGTCCAGCTGTTGCAACTCAGAACGGAATAGAAATTTCATCTGGTGATTACTTAAAATTAGTTGGAGGTGATGACGTTTTACATCCAAATTGCACAAATATGTTACTTGAGGTCATTAAAAAAAATAAATCGGTTGCTGTATTTAGCAAATATAAATTGCTTGAAAATTATGAATTACTAAACTTTAGAAAAGAAAAACTTTTTTTTAATAAGAGAATTGAAAGTCCTCTATATGAAACTGTAAAATCTTCATTTTCAGGTACCTCACCAAATTTATATTGTAACAAAACAATTAAAAAATATGGAGGATGTAATACCAAATTATTTGTTGAAGATTTCTCATTAGTTCTGGGTTTATCAATGCAGGGTAGCTTTAGTTTTATAGATAATGTTACTTCGTTTGGTCCAAAAAATGATATTAACCGAATCATGGTAGGAAAAAAAACTCAACTACTCCATGACTATAATGCTGCCTTATATTATTTTTTACTTAAATATGAAAACATACCCCCTAGAATAAAAACCATTGCTTGTAAAAAAACTATCGGGAGAGCAGAAAAATGGGGAAGAAGGACTAAAGGAAAAAAGTTTATGAATAAAATGAATCTTTTAAAAATAAAATTCTTTCTAGGTTATAGTAATCATATAGAAATAATTAAAAACACTTGTTATTATTTTTATGAAAACCTTAGTGATGAAGCTATCCGTTATAAAATAATTTAACTATTCTCCCTGATTAATTAGTAATCCTTTTTTTCTTGAAATACTAATCATTTTTAAAAAGCAAAAAATTGAACACAGTAGATAGAAAATATTTAGAAGTACTATCGATTTTAATAGTTCAAAATCAACTATGCCGTTAATTAAGATTTTTCGCATAGCTTCAAAAATATACGAGGGAGGAAAAATTAAAGAAATATTTTGCATTAATGATGGTAGAGAATCTAAGGGATAATAAACACAAGAAAAGGGCAAGAGTATAAAGATTATTGCCCATGCTAATTCTTCGAAGGAATGGCCAAAACGTAGTACTAGAGAAGATACTAAAAAACCAATTGACCAACCAACTATTATTAAATTTAAAAAGAAAAAAATTAAGAAAAACCCCAACTCAAATAAATGAAAATCAAAAAAATAATTAGCCATGAAAATTGCTGGAGTTAATCCTATAATGGTTCTTAAAAAGCTTATAAAAATCAAACCAATAACCAACTCATACTCTCTAATTGGAGAAATGAAAAGATTTGTTAAATTTCTAGACCAAATTTCTTCAAGAAAAGACATTGTCAACCCGAGTTGACCACGAAATAAGACATCCCACAAAACCACTGCAGATAAAAGGATATTTATAATGCCCCATTCTTGATAGGAATTATTAGTTACTAAAAAATTTGTAAAAAAACCCCAGAATAAAATCTGGACAGATGGCCAGTAAAATATACTAATAAGCCTAGGAATCGATCCAAATGAAATGGTTTTATACCTAATTAAAAGTGCAAGAATTCTTGAAAACATTTACCCCTTACCCAAAAAAAATTCTATCAAGGATTTATATTTATTTTGTCGCATTATTTCATTGATTGTTCCATTAACAATAATTTGACCTGACTTTAGAAGAATTATGCTTGAACACATTTTTTGGATTTCATCTAAATTATGAGAAGTAATAAGAATCGAAGATTTATTTTTTTTTTTATACTTAATTAAGTAATTTCTTACAAATATTGATGTTTCTGGGTCTAAGGACGCTGTAGGTTCGTCTAATAGAAGCAATTTAGGTTTATTTAATAAAGCTTTGCATAAATTTACCTTTGTTTTTTGACCGGCTGATAAAGATCCATAACTTTTTTTTAGAAGTTCATTTATTTTCAAATCATTAGATAGTTCTTCAATATTCTGAATAAAATTTTTAACACCATAAAGTCTTGAATAAAAAAAAAGATTTTGCTGAACTGTCATTTTTTTTGGTAGTTCAACATATGGACTTTGAAAATTTATGTCTTTCAAAATTTCATTTTTTTTATTTTTTAAATTTTTTCCCAATAAGTCAATTGTTCCACTAGTAGGTGTAATGATGCCCATTAACAAACCTAATAAAGTTGTTTTACCAGCTCCATTCTTGCCTAAAATCCCCACTATTGAATTACTTTTTACTTTAAATGTTATATTTTTCAAAACAGCATAATTATCAAAGGACTTAGTTAAATTTTTTACATTTATTGAGTAAGAACTAATCATTTTTTTTTTAAATTCATTAAAACTAGATTTTTTTGTAAAAGATATTACTAATATATCATTATCATTTAAAAAAATTACAATAAATCAATTTACTTAAACTTGATGAATTGAAAAAGCTTTATGTCTTATTTAATAAAAAAAAATTTTTCTGAATCTATTGGCAATACACCATTAATAAGACTTAAGTTAGCATCAGAAATGAGTGGTTGTAATATTTTTGGCAAATGTGAATTTTTAAATCCTGGTGGTTCTGTAAAGGATAGACCGGCAAAACAAATAATAATTGATGCTATTGACGAAAAAAAAATTACTCGTGGCGCTACAATAGTAGAAGGAACAGCTGGTAATACAGGAATTGGTTTATGTTTGGTAGGAAACTCTTTAGGTATGAAATCAATTATAGTTATGCCTGAAACCCAAAGTGAGGAAAAAAAAAAAATGTTAAAATTATGTGGAGCAGATCTGCATTTAGTTGAAGCAGTTCCTTATAAAAACCCGAAAAACTATATTAGATATTCCGAAACATTATCAAAAAAAATTAAAAACCCTAAAGGAGTTTTATGGGCCAATCAATTTGACAATTTGTCAAATAAAAAGTCACATTATTTAAGTACTGGCCCAGAGATTTGGTCACAGCTTAATGGAAAAATTGATGCCTTCATTTGTTCCGTAGGAACTGGGGGAACTCTTTCAGGAACCAGTCAATTTTTAAAAGAAAAAAAAAAAGATATTACTATTGGTTTGGCAGATCCTTTTGGATCAGCTATGTTTAATTACTATAAAAATGGCAAACTTGAATCTAATGGCTCCTCTATTACCGAGGGCATTGGTCAAGGTCGTATAACCAAAAACTTAGAAAATATTCAAATTGATGACTTTTTTCAAGTTTCAGATAATGATGCATTAAATATTGTTTACAAAATGATTTTAAATGAAGGACTTATTTTAGGTGGATCTTCAGGAATAAATATCATGGGAGCTATAAAATTAGCTAAAAAACTAGGAAAGAACAAGAATATTGTTACAATTCTCTGCGATTACGGAACAAAGTATGAAAGTAAAATTTTTAATAAAGTTTTTTTAAAAAAAATGAAACTTCCAATACCCAGTTGGCTATGAGTAAATTTTTCAAAAATAATGTAATTGAACCAAAAGAATTACTCAAAAATATTGATAACGATCTATTAAGAATTATTGATTGCAGGTGGTTTATTGATGACCCTAATAGAGGAAAAAATGAATATAAAACAAATCACATTCCTAATGCCATTTTTTTTGATATTGAAAACATATCAGATGATAATAACTTGCTCCCTCATATGATTCCTTCAAAACGAAAATTTTTAAAATTTCTTAGAAATGAAGGAATATCAAAAAAAAACAAAGTCGTAATTTATGATCAAAATGGTTTTTTCTGTTCAGCAAGAGTGTGGTTCACTTTTTTTCTATTTGGATTTACAAAAATAAGTATTTTAAATGGAGGGTTTAACCTTTGGCAAGATTTGAAATATATTATTTCAAATAAAAAGAAATGTAATTTTACAACGCAATCTTATGATATTAAAAAAAAGAAAAATTTAGTAGTTGATAAGGAATACGTAAAAAAAAAAATGAATGATGATAAAATTTTAATTATTGATGCTAGGTCTAAAAAAAGGTTTATGGGCCTTATTCCTGAACCCAGAGATGGTTTAAAAAGAGGAAACATAAGAAATAGTATAAATATTCCATACACAGAAATAGTTGAAAAAAATGGTAAGATATTAAATCCTAAAAAACTTCAAAAGATGTTTGAAAAAAAAATTAATTTTTCAAAAATCAAAGAAGTTATTTGTTCTTGCGGTTCTGGTATTACAGCATGTAATATAATATTTGCATTAAAAATATTAGGGGAAAAAAAAGTTAAATTATATGATGGTTCATGGGCAGAATGGGGAAAAAATTAGATACAAATATCATACATTATGGTTCAGATCCAAAAAATAATCACGGATCACTAACTTACCCAATTTATAAAAACTCAACCTTAATCTTTGAAGATTATGATTCATACTTAAATTCAAAAAAAGAAAAATTTAAAAGACCTTATTATGGTAGAATAGGAACATATACAACAAGAAAATTTGAAGAACTTGTTTGCTCTCTTTATGATTCTAAAAATTGTATTATTACAAGTTCTGGACTTTCTGCAATTACAATCTCTTTGCTCAGTATATTAAAGAATGGTGATCAAATATTAATTACTCAAAATTGCTATGAGCCTGTTTACAATTTTGCAAAAAATGAATTGCAAAAATTTGGTGTTGAAATATCTTTTTATCCTAATAATTTAGAAAAGCTTGAGGGGATGATTTCTAATAAAACAAAAATTATATATATTGAATCACCAGGATCTTTGAATTTTGAGGTTGCTGATCTAAAAAATATAATAAAAATCGCTAAAAAAAAAAAAATTCTAACAATAATGGATAATACTTGGTCAACATTTATTGGTTGTAATCCTTTAAAATTAGGCATAAATATTGTAATTGAATCTGCAACAAAATATTTTTCTGGTCATTCAGATACTTTTCTGGGAATTATTGCATTATCATCTGATAATCTTGCAAGAAAAATAAAGCAAACAGCGGTAAGAGTAGGAGATTTTGTTTCCTCACAAAGCTGTTTTGATGCAACAAAGGGAGTTAGAACAATTAAGATTAGATTAGAAAAACATCATAAAAATGCTGATCAAGTGTTCAATTTTTTAAAAAGTAGAAAAATTGTAAAACAAATTCTTTTTCTTCCTGATAGAAAGAATAAAAATCATATGAACTGGAAGAAATATCATTCAACTTGTAATGGATTAATAACATTTTCCATAAAAAAGAAAAAAAATATAAGAAATTTTATTAATAAATTAGATTTATTTAAAATTGGATTCAGCTGGGGTGGTTATGAAAGTTTAATTATTCCATTACAAAATCTCACTCCATTAAAAAAATTGTCGATTAAATCTTATTATTGGTTTAGAATTCATGTGGGTTTAGAATCGGCTGATGATTTAATAAATGATTTAAATAGAGCGTTAAATTATTATGAAAAATGAGCAAAACTTTATAATTTATAAGCCTACAAAGTCAGCAATGCAGTCAGGGCTAAATAATTCTCAAAAATGGTGTTTAGTAAATATGGAGGTTGATGAATATTTTTCTAGTTCCAAGTATGGATGGAATGGTAGCACTAACCCAGAGAAAAAAGTTAAACTATATTTTGAGACACTTGATGAAGCAAAAAAATTTGCAACAAAAAAAAAATATAATTTTTATGTGGTAAAACCACTTAAAAGAAAAATATTAAAAAAATCTTACGCCGAAAATTTCATAAAAAAATAAAATGAAGAAAGAATGGAAAAAATTTTGTCCTCAATGGCTATACAAAGTAATTGTTTGTATAACAGTTTACGATTATGTCGTCCGTGATATTGGGCTATTTACAACACAAAAAAAATATGCAAATTTTTTTTCAAAAGAATATGATGATTTGACTGAAGATACTATAAATCTTGGCGTTAACTTATTTTTACAATTCCTTGGTGAACTTAAAGGAAAAGATCCTTTTATGTTTTTAAATCATTACATGTACCATATTATAAAAGACATAAACCCAGACGAAAAAGGTTTTTTTAAAAAGGACCCTTTTGAACCCAAGCGTGAACTTAATATTAATCCTGAAAAAGCCCTCAAAGACTTTAAAGTTTTTACATTTTCATGCAGATCAGGCCTTACTAGTAAAGCTCCAGTTGGATGGGATATAACTAATGAGAATGGCTTAGGATTACTAAATGATATAATTAACAAGAGTTTTTCAATTGATGATATGATTGATAGTGTTTCGTAGATGATTTTTTTGACCAAATTTTTATTTTTTTTTATTGCATTGGCCTTTACTGATCAGGTCTCATCTCAAGATGATATCAAAGAGGCCGTTTTAAATGAAAACAGAAACATTGATAATGTGAAAAGGGATAAATTCAGAAACCCTATTGAAACACTTAAATTTTTTGGTTTATCAAAAGAAAAGAAGGTTTTAGAAATTACGCCAGGTAGAGGTTGGTATAGTGAAATTCTCTCAAAGTATATGAAAAATACTAATAATTATTATGTTGCAAAGTACGATCCACCTCAATTTGCAGTTGAAATAATAACTAAAATACAAAATGAATTTGAAAAATATTTCTCTAACAATGAAAAAAAATTTGGAGAAATACAATACATTTCAATAAATCAAGACTTTAAAATTATAAGTGAAAAAAATAAATTCGATATGGTTCTTACCTTTAGGAATACCCATAATTGGTTAGGAAAAGACAAAGCCGAGGAAATTTATAGTTCAATATTTAGTTTAATGAAAAAAGGTGGGACTCTTGGTGTAGTTCAACATAGAGCAAATGAATCTTCAACTTTCGATCATAAAGCAGGATATGTTAAAGAATCTTTTTTGATAAAGCTCATTGAAAAACAAGGTTTTAGACTTATTGAAAAATCAGAAATTAATTCAAATCCTAAAGATCTGAAAAATTATGAAAAGGGCGTTTGGACACTTCCTCCTACATTTAGGTTGGGTGAAAAAGATAAATCAAAATATATAGAAATTGGTGAGAGTGATAGGATGACTCTTAAATTTATAAAACCCTGAAATGATCCATTTAATTGTTGCCACTCAACTTGAGGCAAACCCATTAATTAAATCATTCAATTTAAAAAAAAACATATCAGAAGGAGATTTTGATTTTTTTTCTAATGATAAATACTCACTGACAATAACAGGTATTGGTAAAATAAATTCTGCAATTGGCGTCACTCATACATTTTTTAAGTTCAAAAAAAAAAATAATATTTGGATTAATATTGGCTTTGCTGGAATTGACAAGTATAAAATCGGCAACCTTTACTTAGTAAATAAGGTTACAGATAATGATACAAAAAAAAGTTTATATCCAATTTTTATTACAGATCATAAAATTGAGAAAAAAAATTGTATTACATATGGATTGGTAAATAAAAAATATAACGATTCACTCTCAGATATGGAGTGTAGTGGTTTTTTTAGTAGTGCTAATAGATATTCTACAAAAGAAATAATTCACAGTTTAAAAATAGTTTCTGACAACAAAAAAGAAGAGATAAAGTTAAGCGATAAAGAATTGATAAATTGTATTTTTCAAAAGAATATTCCTAAGATTAAAAAATTTATTTTAGATATAGAAAAAGTATGGGAATTATTTTTTAAAAAAGAAACTCATATTAATAATAAAATAGATAATGAATTACAAAAATTTAAATATACCTTCTCCGAGGGTATTCAGATGAAGAGACTTTTAAAAATTTTTTATTACAGCCCCTACTGTAAAAAAAAAATTATTAATCCAAAAAAAAGTATAAAAGTAAATATTAAATTACTCAGAGAATTGTTAAACATTACTTGAGGATTATAAATAATGAGATTTGATACAGTCTTTATAGAAAAAAATATAAAAAATAACAAAAATACATTAAATATTTTAGATAAAATCAAATTTAAAGAACTAATTTATTGTGAGAAATATTCTGAGATATTTAACCCAAAAAATCAAAACTTTAGAATTCAAAAAATTAATCCTAATATAATTTTAGCTGAAAAAAAAAAAAATTTTATACTTAAAACTCCCAAAAATTTTTCAATTGGTTTTAGTGAAAATTATTATTTTTCACATATGCTCAACTGCCTATATGACTGCAAATACTGTTTCCTTCAAGGAATGTTTAACTCTGCCAACTATTTAATCTTTGTAAATTATGAGGATTTTTTAGTAGAAATTAAAAAAATTTTATCAACAAAAAAAAAAAGAGTCTGCTTTTTTTCAGGATATGATTGCGACAGCCTTGCATTGGAAAAAATAACTAGTTTTCTTAAAAACTTTCTTAAAAATTTTAAAAATTTTCATAATGGGTTTATTGAAATAAGAACGAAAAGTACGAAGATAGATTTTTTCAAAAATATTAAACCTATGGATAATGTTATAATTGCATATAGCCTTAATCCAGAGGAAATAATAAACAAATTTGAACAAAAAACCCCTTCTTTAAGTAAGAGATTAGAAAGTTTGAAAATGCTTCAAAAATTAGGTTGGAATATTGGATTAAGGTTTGATCCATTGATTAATTTCATTAAGAATAGAGAAATTTATAATACTTTTTTTAGACAAGTTTTTTCAAAACTCGACACATCTCAAATTCATTCTGTTACAGTTGGTTGTTTTAGAATGCCTAATAAATTTTTGCAAAGATTAATAAACATAAGACCTCATGATTCATTAATTTTTAGTCAATTAGATAAGGAAAACACTTCAGAAAAAGAAAAAATAAAAAAAATATGCAAAGAAGAACTAGAAAGACTAATTGATTATAAAAAAGTTTTCTTTAATTAAAACCTTTTATCTAAATCATCAAAATTCTTACAATTGAATACCAATGATCTTCTTTTATCATCATCATATCTATCAAAATTAACAACTAGTTGTCCAGAATATCTTCCTATTATACCAGAAACATCTCCGTTTGATTCAGGATAAATTTCAATATTTGAGGCTTTCCAGGATATATTTGAGTCCGTTTCTTTAAGTTCATCGACAAAAAAAGATAGCCCACCTAATTCAATTTTTTTTGAATCTTTATTAATAATGACCAATAAATCCTTAACATCTAGGCTTTTAACATCTATATAATTATTTGTGCAAATTAGGTTTAAAATATCAGCAAATAGAAATTTTGGAAAAAGAAGTACTAAAAAAACTATCAGAGGCATAAAAAGATAATTTCAAAAAAAATTAAAATGTCAATTCGATTTTAATTAATTATTTATTTATTATATTAAAAAGTTAATTGAATTATTAAATAATGATTTAAAGTGTTAGTATTTTTTAAATGTTTAAAAAAAAAATTTATATACCAGATTCAAAAATTCCATTCAAATTATCCCGAACGAAAATTGATTTATACTTTGAATGTAAAAGATGTTTTTTTTTAGATCAGAAACTTGGTATAAAAAGGCCACATGGTGCACCTCTTGTTCTAAATAACAAAATAGTAAACGATTTTAAAAATGAATTAAACTTTTGCAGAACGGAAAAAAAATCTCATCCTGAAATCATTAAGATAAAAAAAAGTTTTGTTCCAATACAACATTCAAAAATTGACGACTGGAAAAACTCATTCAAAGGTGTGGGATTTTATCACAAAGAAACAAATTTTTTTATATATGGCATAATTGATGATGTGTGGAAAGATTTAAATACTAACTTAAATCACAGTGTAATAATTAAAACAACATCAAGAAGTGATGAACTTAGTTTTGATAATATTTGGTCAGGCTACTGGCGACAACTTTCGCTTTATTCATTTTTATTGTCAAAAAATTTATTATCTATGTCAAAAACCGGACTTCTAATTTATATTAATTTACCCAAAAATCTAAAAAATAGTGATAAAGAGACAACCTATACTCTTAATCTTTTTGAAAAAATATTAGATTTTAATTGGATTGAAGTTACCTTGAGAGAAATTTATTCTACTCTTAATCAATCCAAACCACCAATGAACTCTAGAAGATGCAAATATTGTAATTATTATTTTAATATCAAAAATATGACAAATGAGTAATGCATATATAATAAAAAAATTAGAGTCCTCTAATTCAAGGCTTTTTAAAGAGGAAGTACTACTAGATGAAATGAAAAAGGAAAATGATGTTTTTTTTGAAGGGCTATCATTGGCATACAATAGACTTCTAACATTTGGTGTAAAAAAAGTAGAAGAGTCGGAAGATGATGGTATAGGACTTAATTTTACAGATTTTAAGAAAATTGCCCAGAAGCTTGTGAGTAGAGACTTAACAGGGCATGCAGCAAGAGATGAAATTAAAAGAATTATGGAAATTTCCAAAAAGGATGAATGGAATTTTTTTTATAAAAGAATTTTACAAAAAGATATGAGATGTGGCCTTTCAGAAAAGACAGTTAACAATGTTGCAAAAAAAAATTGTTTTGAAAAATATTCAATTCCAGTTTTTTCTTGTCAGCTTGCACAAGATTGTGAGTTACACAAAAAAAAATTAACCGGAAGAAAATTTCTTGAAGTTAAACTTGATGGTGTTAGGGCATTAACAATAATTTATCCATCTTGTAATATAGATATTTTTAGTAGAAATGGAAAAGAACTGAATAATTTTGAACACCTTAAAAATGAAATTAGAAATACTATGAATTTAAAAAACCTTGACCAACCAATTGTTTTAGATGGAGAGGTTGTAAGTAAAAATTTTCAAGAACTAATGAAACAAATTCATAGAAAAGATTCATTGCAAAATGAAGATGCAACTTTATTCCTTTTTGACTTACTGCCACTAGAGGATTTTAAAAAAGGTATTTACAAACACCATTATGAAAAAAGAATTTTGATGTTAAAAAAAATTTATGAACAATATTTTAAAAATTCAAAAAAAATTAGGTTAATAGAATCAAAATTAGTTGATTTAGAGACAGATTTCGGAAAGAATGAATTTAAACTTTTCAATCAATCATCCATTTTAAATGGTTTTGAAGGAATTATGATCAAGGATCCTGAATCTTACTATGAATGTAAAAGGTCTACTTCATGGTTGAAATCTAAACCAGTTATAGAAGTTTCTCTAGAAGTTATAAATTATGAGGAAGGAACTGGAAGAAACAAGGGTAAATTAGGAGCAATAATTGCTGAAGGAGAAGATAATGGAAAATTTTTTAAATTAAATATTGGATCTGGTTTTACTGACCAACAAAGAGAACAATTTTGGATCAATAGAGAAGATTTAATTGGGAAAATTATTGAAATAAAAGCAGATTCAATTAGTAAAAGTCAAGATAACGATAATTGGAGTCTAAGATTTCCTAGGTTTAAAACTTTCAGAGGATTTGATATAAAGGAAAAGATTTGAAAGAAAAATGATGAAACGTTTATCAAAAATTTTAGTTATATTTGTACCCATTTTTTTATGGCCTCATGCTCTAATAAAGAGGATAACAAATTATTAGGTCAAATA
>MDSZ01064611.1_pt1 | contig 12731 bp, 14 predicted proteins | sample 811201 | NCBI WGS metagenome assembly MDSZ01 (sample SAMN05326647, study PRJNA326480) | marine metagenome | isolation source: seawater | place: Indian Ocean: North | collected 2010
GTTCAATTTTCAAAAGATAAGGTTGGGCATCAGCAATTAGCTGCCATGTATAATATGGCCGATGTTACAGTTAATATCTCTGATGCTGAAGGTTTTGGTTTAGCTACATTAGAATCATTATCATGTGGTACACCAATCATTGTTAATATGACTGGTGGTTTACAAGAGCAAGTTACAGATGGTGAGCAATGGTTCGGTGTAGGCCTGCAGCCTTCTTCAAAAGCTGTTATTGGCTCACAAGAGATACCTTATATTTATGAAGATAGAATAAACGAAGATGATTTTGTTGATGCTTTAGAAAAACTTTTTAACATGACTTCTGAGGAGCGAAAAAACTTAGGCCATCTTGGTCGAGAGCATGTGCTTAAAAATTACAACTATAAACATTTTCAACATCAATGGAAAATTCTTATTGATGAAGTACATCAAAAATTTGGTTCATGGGAAAATAGAACTGGTTATAAAACTTGGGAGTTGTTAGAGGTTTAATATGAAAAAAGTATTTTTAAGAGGTCCGTTTTTAACTCAATCTGGGTATGGACACCATGCAAGAACTGTTTTGCGAGCGCTTCGAACTAAAGAAGACGTTTTTGATATATACGCTCACCCTATTACATGGGGAAAAGTTAGTTGGCAATGGCAGGATGATGAAGAAAGAAGATGGATGGATGAGATTTTACAAAAAACAATTTCCTATACTCAAAGTGGAGACGTTCAATTTGATATGTCTATTCAGGTTACAATTCCAAATGAATGGGAAAAATTAGCGCCTGTCAATATAGGTGTAACTGCTGGTATGGAGACTGATAAAGTTTCAGCCAAGTGGATTGAAAAAACATATCTAATGGATAAAATTATTACGATCAGTAAACATTCAAAAGATTCCTTAGTTAATACTGTTTATGAAGCTACTAGACAAGATACAGGTGAGAAAGTTCCGTACAAGTGCCAAGTGCCTGTTGAGTATCTTACCTATCCAGTAAGAAAATTTGACCCTGTTAAATTAGATTTAAATTTAACAACTGATTTCAATTTTTTGTGTGTTGCACAACTAAGCCCTAGAAAAAATATCGATCAGTTAATAAAATGTTTTGTTGAGACTTTTAGAGATAATGAAAATGTTGGTTTAATTATTAAAGCTAATATGGCAAAAAATTCCCTAATAGATAGAATTAATACCATTAGTAATTTTCGTCACCTAACTTCAAAATATGGTGAAAAGAAGTGTAAAATATACCTACTGCATGGATTTTTATCTGATCATGAGATGTCTGGGCTATATAATCACCCTAAAGTAAAAGCTATGGTTAGTACAGCTCATGGCGAAGGTTTTGGCTTACCTCTTTTTGAAGCAGCTTACTATAAATTACCTGTCATGGCTGTTGACTGGTCCGGTCATTTGGATTTTCTTTATAAGCCTGTAAAGCAAAAAAATGGTAAAGAAAAGAAAAAGCATATGTTTAGTAAAATTTCATACAATCTTGGTCCGGTGCAAGATGAAGCTGTCTGGAATGATATTATTGTTAAAGACTCTAAATGGGCTTTTCCTGAAGATGGCTCTATTAAGATGAACCTAGAAGAAATTTACAAAGACTATGGTAGATTTCTAAAAAGAGCAGGAGAGCTTCAAAAGTGGGTTTGCGAAGAATTTGAAGAACAAAAAACGTATGAAAAAATGTGTAATTTAATATATGAGCCAGATCCTGAGCTAGAAAAATGGTTGGCTAAAATAGAGCAAATGGAGCAGCTTTGAAATATGATTTTGAAAAATACGTAAATAATTTTAAAGAAATAATCACTGACTCTTGGTTAACACCTAGAGGAATAATGTTTAGTGAAGCTTTTGCTTTATATAGTGTTATCAACGAATGTAAAAGTCGTACTATTTTAGAATCTGGTACTGCATATGGCGGATCAACAGAAATGTTAGCTAGTTTGTTACCAAATTTGACTCTAACTAGTGTTGATAATTATAGAATTTACCCTGATAGTGAAGAGTATACAAAAAATAGGATGCTTAAATATAAAAATACTAAATTACTAAAAGGTGATTCTTATAAAATAATCCCAGAAATTTTAAGTAAGCCATTTATTAAAAAAAGTGCTATTTTTATTGATGGACCTAAAGGCGAACGCGCTGGAGAGTTTACGTTATTTTTGCTAGAAAATTTTAAAGAAAAAATTGATTTTATAGCGGTTCATGATGTAAAATATGATAGTAATACAGCTAGATTGTATAAAAATACTTTTACTGATATTATACCTTCGGATATTATTTTTACTGATGATCCAGATAGTTATTTTTCTGCATTTAGAGAAGAAATTGATAGCCATATGTTAAAAATTAATAAACAATTTTGTTCAGCTTCAAAGTCATCTTTAGTAAAAGAAGAGGGCTTAGGTTTTCTGCAGACTATGCTGGCTGAAAAGCCCCGGGGTTTTGGAATGGTTATAATTAAACCGGAGTAAAATGAAAGACATAATATTTATAGCTGATTTTTTTTCTAATCAACATACAGGTGGAGCTGAATTACACGACGATGTTGTTATAAAATATTTTAATAATACTAACAGGCTATTTGCAAAAGTTAATACTTCAAATCTTACAGAACAATTCATAGAAGATAATTTAAATAAAACCTGGTTTATATCAAATTTTGTTGGTCTTAGAAATACACATAAAGCTATTTTGGCTAAAAAATGTAAATATTTAATTTATGAACATGACTATAAATTTATTGATGCAAGAAATCCAATATTTTTTGAAGATTTTAAAGTACCACAAAAAAACTTTGTTAATTTAAGTTTTTATCAAGCTGCAAAAAAAATAATATGTTTAAGCAAAATGCATCGAGATATTTTTGATAAAAATTTACAGCTTGATAATATAGTTAATATCAATTGTAGTATGTGGCATGATGAAGATTTAGAACTATTTGAAAGTCTTCAAAATCAACAAAAAATTAAAAAATTTGCTGTAATCGAAAGCAACAATAAAATTAAAAAAACCAAAGAGTCTGTTGAGTTTTGCAAGAAAAATAATCTAGATTATGACTTAATCAGCTCACAAAATTATACTGAATTTATTAATTTATTGTCGAAATACAGTGGTTTAATTTTTATGACAGGGCATCCTGAGCCTACACCTAGAGTGGCTATAGAAGCAAAAATGTTAAATATGAAGTTTGTATCTCAAAAAGATTTAATTGGGGTTGCTCATGAAGAATATTTTTCTTTAAGTGGACAAAGCTTAATTGATGAGGTAAAAAATATGAGAGACGAAGCATTAGAAAAAATAATTGGCTGGATTGATGAAGCATAATATTTTAACAGTTGCAAATGAAAATTATTCTTCTTTTATAAAATTGTTTATTAATTCATTATTTGAGCTAACAGATCTTAAAATGGTAGAAAAAATATATGTTTTTGATACCGGCCTAAGCGAAGAAACTAAAAAGCATTTAAATTATTTTCCAAAAATTGAAATAATGGATACTGGCATGCAGATATCATCAGATAAAATACATGATGATGGATGGAAAAAAAACACTTACTCAAAAACAAAATTTTTATTGTCTATTTTACAAAAAACAAATTTGCCTACTTTTATGATTGATTCAGATTCTATTTTTGTTGATAATTTTCAAGACTTAATTGATTGGAATGCTGATTTAGTTGCTTGTGATAGAAATAGAGATGGTTTTTCGAAACATATAGGTTCTTTTTTTGGTGCTATTAATGTAGATCAAAGTATCACTTTCATAGAAAAATGGATAACAAATATTAGCAAACTGCAAAGGACCACTGATTTAAAACATTGTGAAAGTCCAGCTTTATCTTTAACAATTGAATCTGAAAATTTTAATGTGCAAAATTTACCGGAGCAAATTGTATCTGCTGTTTTTCCTGATGAAACATCTAGAGTTTTTCATTTAAAATCAGATTACTATGCTCTCACAGTTGAAGAAAGATTATCTTTAAAACACGCAAAACAATTTACGCAGAGGTACCTGTAATGCTAATGTCGGTTGTTATTTCTACTTTTAATAGGTCAGATGTTTTAAAACAAAACTTAGATTGTTTTAAAAAACAAACTGATATGGATTTTGAAGTTGTAGTTGGTATTGATGGCTCAACTGACGACACTATTGAAATGTTGAAAAATTATGATTCTAATTTTTCAATTAGATGGGTTGATACTTTAGAAACTAAAGATTATTGTTTAGCTAAAGCTAGAAATATGGCAATGATAGAGTGTAAGGGAGAAGCAATAGTTATTTTAGATGATGATAGTTTTCCGGTTGAAGGTTTTATTCAAGCACATAAAAGTAGTGTTAAAAAAGGAGTTTTAACTGGAGGCTATAGAAACTCACATGACCCAAGTGATTCTTTACATGCAAAAATGAAAAAAACACTATTAAAATATGGTATTCGAAAAGAAAATCCTATAGTTGAAAGAATAGTTGAGAACAATTGTTGTATGTTAACTAAAGACTGGATTGGCTGTGGTATGTTTTCAGAAAGATTTGTAGGATACGGAGGTTGTGGGCAAGAGTTCATAGCAAGGCTGGCTTATCAGGGCTTTAAATATCAATTTAATCCAGATGCAATGATGTATCATCATAGAGAGTTTGAAGGTGATAACGGCCTTACTAGAGATATCAAAAATCAACAAGCATCGAATTCGATTGCAATGATTAATAAGCATTGTTGGAGTTATTATGCCTAGTGTTATTAGAGATATATTTGAAGACTACGTTAAAAAAACTTATGATCTACAAGACTGTATCGCAGTTAATAATGGTACTAGTGCTTTAATAGCTCCATTATGGTCAATGGATTTGCAACCTGGCGATGAGGTGATAACAACACCTTTTACTTTTATCGCCACTTCAAACGCTATTCTTATCGCCGGCGGAAAACCAGTTTTTGTTGATATTGATCCTAATACTTTGTTGATCGATCCACAAAAAATTGAAAATGCGATAACTAAAAATACAAAAGCCATTATTCCAGTACATCTTTATGGAAGAGTTTGTGATATGGAAAAGATAAACAATATTGCAAAAAGACACAATCTTGTTGTAATTGAAGATACGGCACAAGCATTTGGGGCAACCTGCCACTGCGGTAATCATGCAGGTATGATGTCAGATGTAGGAACTTTTAGTTTTTACAAAACCAAAAACATTTCTACTTTTGAGGGTGGAATGATATGTGTACCTAAAAATAGTCGCCTAGACTCTAAAAAAATTAGAGCGATTTGTGATCAAGGTCAAGTGGGTCGTTATAATCACGAATATGTAGGTTTTAATTTTAGACTAGCGGAGCCATTATGTTTAATGGCTTACGAACAAATGAAATTACATATGAAAGGTATTAAATCAGAATTAGGATTGCGTGGCCCTGCAGAAGGTCATTATCCAAACGTCGTATATCAACAGCCGGCGTATGTAAATAAAGGTATCGTTGGTGACTGTCCAATTGCAGAAAAAGTTGCTTCATCGATAAAAAATAAAAGCTATGAAGAAAAATAAAGTAGGTATCATTGGCTGTGGAATGATTTTTCCTAGGCATTATGAATCAATTCAATTAAATAATGACTTCTCTCTAATATCGATTTGTGATATTGATGTCAAAAAGTTAGCGTCAATATCAAATGAGCATAGTGTATCAACATATGTAAATTATAAAAATATGTTAAAATACGAAGATTTAAATTTCGTAGTCATAGCAACACCTAACGCTCAGCATTTTTCGCAAGCTTCTTACTGTCTACAAAAAGGGTGTGATGTTTTAATAGAGAAGCCAGCGGTTTTAGATCCCTCACAGCTAAAGATTTTACAGTCCATAGCAGATAAAAATAATGTATCTGTGTATAGTGTACTGCAGGTAAGACTTAATCCCACTGTGCAAAAATTTAAAACACTATTAGATCAAAATTTATTAGGTGATATTAGGGGTGTCAGCTTAATTCAAAGATGGCAACGGCCACACGAATATTTCAGTGGCTGGAGAGGCGATCCTTTAATTGGCGGTGGGACATTACATGAGTGCGGCGTGCATTATTTAGATATATTATGTTATCTTTTTGGAAAACCAGAGGTTGTCTCTTCAAAATTTTATAATACAAAACATAAAAATATTGATATAGAAGATACGCTTTATACTTTGTTGGATTATAAAAATTTTGGTGCCACTGCAGAAATAACAATAGCTAGCGAGCCAAATAATTTAGAGTGTTCTATCTCAGTTATGACCAGCTTAGGATATATTAAACTTGGAGGAAAAGCACTTGATAAAATAGTTGAAATTAAATTTTTAGATAAACAACTTGAAGAAAAGTGTGTTAATATGTTCTCTAGCATAGAGAATATAAACAAGCCAAATTCTTATGTAAATTACAAAGGGTCTTGTCCAAATCATCCACAACTATATTCTCAAATTGAAAAATTTAAATTAAGTAAAACACACTCAGTTATTTCTTTAATTGATGAGATATATCAAAAGTGTGATAAACAATATTACTAGAGGGTATAATGACAAACAAAAAATTTAATGGCTGTATAAATCTTTTATCAAGTAGAAATAAGTGTTTACCTTTTTGTTTAAAATCTTTGTGGGATAATTGGAATTATCGATATGATTATCCTGTATACGTACATTATTTTGATGATATATATGATTCACAAGAATATAGAGAATTTATATGGGAAGAAATAAGCGAAAATATTCATTTTAGATCTGTACCTTACAAAACTCCAGAATTTTTAAAAGAGGAGGAGCTTTTTTATAATAGAAACGATCTCTGGTACTCTAGAACTAGATTTCCTATAGATAGAAAAGGCTATCTTCACATGAGTAATTTTTTTAATAATTTATATGGGTACCCAAACACTGAGTTTCAAAAATATGATTATATGCTTAGTATTGATGATGAATCTAAATTTTTAAAAGAAGTTCCATATAATTTTTTTGAAGTTTTAGATGGCAGAGATGAATTGGCTGGTGCTATTAAAGTTACACACGCTAAAGATAAACCACCACATCAAGGTAATTTTGATTGTAGAACTGGAATGTGGCAACATATTAAAAATTATATAGAAAAATATAATATTAATCCTAAATCTAATTTTATAAAAAATTTGCTGGAAGATCCTAACGCTGAAGTTAATTTTCATCAAAAATCATCTGCTGACTCATATGTTTTTAAAACAAAACTTTTCGAAACCGAAGAGTGGAAGCTATGGAATAAAGAATTAAATTTATCTGGAGGTGTCTACAAAGGCCGCTGGGGAGATGATGAACTAAATTATTTATTTTTCTTAATTCATCATGATTATGTTGTTTATGATTTTAAAACTGTCGATGAGGGTTATCATGATCAAGGTGGCCTTAGACACATTCAATCATATGCCCCTGGTGTTAAAAATAATTCTTTATGAACATTTTATATCTAGATGACTTAAGCAGATTATCTGATACATATATGTATCAATATTATGGTGACCTGTATAGAGAATTAAAATCTATGTCAAATGTTTACCTATGTGGTGACAGGCTGACTGATATTAATGATATTTTGTCTAAAGTTAAAAATATAGATTTTATATTGTTTGGCTTGGGCTATTTTGCTAGAAAAGATATGGCTTCATATTCAAAAATATCTGGATTAAGTAAATTAAAAATTCCTAAGGTTGCTTTTATTCATAAACATCAAACCATGCTAGAACAAAAATTAAATTTTTGTAAGATAAATAATTTTGATTTAATTTTAGATTCACAGATTACATATAACGAATATGCTAAATTAGCCGGAACAGATGGTTTAAGAATATGGTTCTCAGCAAATCCAAAAATATATCGACCTAGACAATTAAAGAAAGCTTTTGATATAGGCTTCAGCGGCGCTCGTCATGGAGATGGTAAAACTTTAGGTCCAACATTAGATATTCGTGATCGTGTTCACAAATGTCTTAATAAACAAAATAAATATAATATTTTTTGGAATGGCCATAATTCACCAGGTGATAGAATTTCTTCAGTTGAAGAATATGCTTCTACAATTAATAGGTGCAAAATGTGGCTAGCTACAACTGGGCCATATCAAGACGTGGGCCCTAGGTTTTTTGAAGTAATTTTGTCAAAAACGTTACTGGTATGTAATAGAATGGAATATCAATATGAAGGTGTTTTTGTTGATGAAAAAAATTGTATTATGTTTGAAAACAATTTGGATCACTTAATTGAAAAAATAGATTATTATCTTAAAAACGATGAAGAAAGAAATGCTATAATTGAAAATGCTTATTCTGATATAGTAAATAATTTTACTAATAGACATATGGCATTAAAGTTATTAAATTATATTAAAGAATTAAGATAATGAAAAAAATTACTTTTATAAATCACGCTAGTGTGTTAATCCAGGATGGTAAATCATTTATTTTAACAGATCCTTGGTATAATAAAGCTGCGTTTGGTAGTTGGCTCCCAACACCTCCAAGTATTTATAACCCAACTTATCTTTTATCTTTGGCAAGATCAAGTGATAATTTTTATATTATAATATCACATGGGCACGATGATCATGTTGATGACAAATTATTATCTTTGTTTGCGCCACATGCTCACTGTATTATACCTAAATATAGATCGCCCGGTTTAAAAAACAGATTACAAAAATGTGGCTTTAAAGATATTTCTGAAGTAAATCGACTAGGAAAAAAAATAGACAAATTTTATTTTAAGTCATATATTTTTGAAGATATTTCACTTGATGATTCTTTATTGACAATTTATGGTGATGATTATGGAATTGTGCATGCAAATGACAACTGGCAGATAATGTCACATGATATTTTAAATGAGATGAAATCAGATATGTCTAATTTTAAAAAAGAACGTCGCCTATATATGTCACAAACAAATCTTGCCGATGGTTTTCCTAGTATATATAAAAATTATTCTGTAGAACAAAAAAAAGCTATCATTAATAATCGACAAGAACGTATAATTCTTGGCGGTATAAAAAATGCCGTGGCAATAGATTCTGGGGCTTTTCTTAGCTATGCTGGCATGGCTCTTCCTTTTATCAATAATAAGGAGCATCTCTTAACTAAATCTAATATTTATGTTAAAAGTATTGATGAAATAAAAAAACTTGCTAAAGACCACAATTTAGAAGATATTGTCTTACAAATGTCACCTGGTGATTCTTATGATTTTTGCAAAATACAAAAACCGCTGGGGATTAATTTAAAGCATCAGGATATAAAAAAATCTTGTATTGAATTTTATAGACATTATGATTGGTTAAAAAATTGTGATACCTATGATAAAAATCATAATAAGCCAAATAAAAAATTTAAAGAAAAATTACTTCATATATTTTTAGATAATTTTAAAAATTTTGTAAATAACAAATTAAAAAAAATGCCACAATTTTTACCAGATGTTAAAAAAATAAATTTTTCTTTCCAAGATTCAGATGTTTCCTCTACATGCCTAATGACAAAACAGCCAGTGGCTTTTGTTACTTTTAATTTTCAAAATGAGATATTAGAAAAAATATTGCTAGGAGAATCAAATTGGGAAAATAGCTACGTTGGATATCAAAGTAGCGTTTTAGTTGAACCTGATATAAATATTAACCCACTTGTTCGCTGGTTGTCTATGTTTGGCTATGTTTATCAAAATAGGATTATAAATGATTACCGGTAATGATGTAATTTTATCAAATAATATTGAAATAAAACGACCGGATTTATGCAAAATAGGAAATCATGTTGCAATAGATTTTGGATTTTATTGTACGACTGCACTTAACATTGGTGATTATGTACACATTGGGCCTCATGTTAGTTGTATTGGAGGCAGGGATGGTAAATTTGAACTGCATGGATATAATAATGTTATGGCCGGTGCAAGAATAATATGCTGTTCTGATAGATTTGATAACTCTGGTTTATTTGGTGCTCTTGTGCCAGATAAATTTAAAGGAAAGCAAATAAAAAAACCAGTTGTTTTAGAAAGATTTTCAAATGTAGGAACAAATGCAATAATTTTACCTGGCAGTATTCTTAGACAGGGCGTATTAGTTGCTGCGGGATCACTATTAATGGGAGATACTGTTCCTTGGGGTGTTTACAAAGGAAACCCAGCAAAATTAATAAAAATAATAGATTCAAAAAATATATTAGAAATGGTGAAACAAAATGAGCTTTGATATCATAAGAGAATTTGAGGAAGAGGTAGCTAAATTTTTTGGCGCGCCCTATGCTGTTGCGACTGATTGTTGTACGCATGGATTGGAGCTTAGTTTAAGATATACTGGCGCAAATTTAATTAGAGTACCAAAAAGAACTTATTTGTCGGTACCAATGTTAGCTGATAAGCTTGATTTACAATTAGAGTGGCACGATGAAGAATGGACTGAATATTATTATTTGACAGAAAATATTGTTGATGCTGCAGTATTGTGGAGAGAAAATAGCTATATTTCAAATACTTTAATGAGCGTTAGCTTTCAATTTAAAAAACATTTAAGCCTAGGCCGAGGCGGAGTAATTTTATTAGATGATCTCGAAGCCAAAGATATTTTAAAAAAAATGTCATATGATGGCCGCTCTCCAGATTTGCCATGGGCTCAACAAAATATTAAAACAATTGGATATCATTATTACATGACACCAGAAACTGCTGAATTGGGTCTGCAAAAATTACCAGAGGCAATCAAAGACAAGCCAAAAAAATGGACCTATACAGATTGGGCGGATTTAACAAAAATGGATGTTTTTAAAACAAATAAAGGAGTATAAGAAAATGAATATTTTGGTTCTTGGCTCAACTGGCTTTATAGGCAAAAATTTAGTTGATCAATTAAAGAAACAAAAGCATAATGTTACAACAGCAGAAAGATCATCTAATGTTGATATTAGAAATTACGATCAAATATTACAAAAAATAAAAGATTGTAATCCACAAATTATTTACAACCTTGCTTCACATGGCGGTAGTGTGCATTATGTTAAAAGTAAGCCAGCTGAGGTTTACCATGATAATGTTCAAATGGGTTTAAATCTTTACAAAGCTGTGGCTGAAGTAAATAATAAAATAAAAATAATACAACCTTTTTCTAACTGCTCATATCCGGGAGATAGTGATATACAAAAAGAAAATCAGTGGTTAAGAGGCGATGTTCATCCATCTGTTTTTTCTTTTGGTAATTCAAAAAGATCAATATATTGTATATCAAAATGTTACAATCAACAATTTGATATTAATACAGTAAATATGTTGTTCCCTAACACATATGGTCCGGGCGATTCAGAGGATCCGAACCATACACATGCTTTAAATGGAATGATAATACGCATGCTTCAGGCAAAAAAAGACAATAAAAAAGATTTTGTTATATGGGGAACAGGAAAGCCAGTTAGAGAGTGGCTATACATTGATGACTTTATTAAAGCATTAATTATGGGACTTCAGGTTGAAAACATGATTGAACCTATAAACGTAGCACAAGAAAAAGGTTATTCAATATTTGAGTCTGCAAAAATAATTAAAAAAAGTTGCAACTTTGAAGGTAATTTAATATTTGATGAAAGCTATACTGATGGCGACCCTATAAAAATTATGGGTAAAGAAAAATTTACAAATTATTTTTCAGATTTTATTTTTTATAATCATGAACAAGGTATAAAAAATACTGTATTATATTATCAAAATATAATTCTATAGGTGGTTTAATATGAAAAAAGTTTTTATTACAGGCGGCGCCGGTTATATTGGGTGCGTTTTAACACCTTTATTGTTAAAATCAGGTTATCATGTCACTGTATATGATAATTTAATGTATGGTGGAGATGGATTAATTCATAACTTTTCAGACTCCAAATTTAATTTTATTAAAGGTGATATTTTAGATAAAGAATTACTGTACAATTCTATTAAAGGTCATGATGTTGTTATACATTTAGCTGCAATAGTTGGCTACACCGCTTGTAGAAAAGACGAAAAATATGCTCACGATGTTAACCATCAAGGAACTAAAAATGTTATTGATTGCTTGAGTGGAAATGAACTTCTTCTTTTTGGCTCAACTGGTTCAAATTATGGTACTGTTGAGGGAGTATGCACAGAGGAAACGCCTCTTAATCCGCTTAGTATTTATGGACGCAGCAAGACGCTAGCGGAAGAAGAAGTTACAAAATACAAAAATAGTGTTGCATTTAGATTTGCTACTGCTTTTGGTGTTAGCCCTAGATTAAGACTAGATTTATTAGTAAATGATTTATCTTACTCTGCACATACACAAAAATATATTGCAGTTTATGAATCTCATTTTATGAGAACTTTTATTCATGTTAACGATATTGCTAATGTATTTGAATTTGCAATTGAGAATAGTGATAAGATGTCAGGAGAAATTTATAATGTTGGATCAAACTCTATGAATTACTCTAAAGGTGATGTATGTAAGTTAATACAAGAAAAATCTGATTGCTACGTTCACTACGCTGATTTTGATAATGATGCTGATAAAAGAGATTATGTAGTTTCATATGATAAAATACAAAAGCTAGGCTATAATACAAAAATTACAGTTAAGCAGGGTATTGATGAACTTTTTAAGGTTTTTCCATTAATACACATACATAATAAGCATAGGAATTGATATGAGCTATATCAAAAAGTATAGAAAAAAATTTTCTATGTTTCAAGTA
>MDSZ01201694.1_pt1 | contig 12731 bp, 10 predicted proteins | sample 811201 | NCBI WGS metagenome assembly MDSZ01 (sample SAMN05326647, study PRJNA326480) | marine metagenome | isolation source: seawater | place: Indian Ocean: North | collected 2010
CACCTGCATGGCATGCAGGGGGTCAGCGGTTCGAGTCCGCTTGGCTCCATAAGGTTTTCAGGGATTTAATTATTATTGAATATTAATTTTGAGATTTAAAATTGCAAAAGTTTTTAAATATTGTTTTTCTTTATTCTTTTAGTCTATTTTATTTTTAAAAGTTTTATTGATAAAAGTCCCATTTTTAATGGCGAATTAGGTCTTATTGAAATATCATAAATTATTTTGCTTTTTTATTCATTGGTAATAATAATCAAAAACAAATCAATTTTTTATAAAGAATATAATAAATTGGTTATTAATTTTAAGATCGCTATTTTTGCTTTTCTTACTTATGAAGAAATTTCTTTCATTACTGCAGGAAAATTAAAGCTTTTAAATAGATTAAATTTTCAATCTGAATTGAATTTGCATAATTTAAATTTATGGTATGTATCATTAGTTAAATTCCCATTAATCGGTAAAGTAGGCCCTTTCCCGTTAATAGTAATTTTCTTTTTATTTTTAATAGGCATATTAAGTTTTTTTCATATACCAAAATATTTATTTGCTTTTTATTTAAAAAAAGTATATTTTCCTTATTCGTTTATATATTTTTTAAATCTTGCTTTTTCTAAATTTCTTACAAGCTTCTCTAATTTTAATGGATATATAATAATGCCTGAATTAGTAGAATTACTTTTATATTTTATTTTTTATTTTAATATTTTATCTAAGTTAGAAAGAATAAGGCTTAATATGGCATAGTTACAATTAAATTTTCAAAAAATAAGTATTTTAAGTATAAAAAAAATTTTTTTATTCATAATTAAAATTAAATAAATTTTCTTATGTCACTTTCATGTATTTGGCTGTTTGGATTAAATTTTAAATAAAAATAAAGAGAATACACTACTCAAAAAAGAGGTTATTGAAGATAAAGAAAAAAGAATTAAGCTATCAAAACTATCTTTAAATTTATGATTAAGGAATTTAGCAATAATTCTTGCTATGGGATTATAAATAAAGGTAGGATTAATGCTATCAATTTTGTCTTTAAAATGAATCTTTAAAATATAATGCAAAAGTTTTTAAGATTAAATATTAGTTTATTTTTAAATTAGGTTGCAAATGCTTTTCAAGAATTTTTACGCAAACCCAAGAGTTAATATGAATTTTTCGTGGTTAAACTCGAGAAAATATATTTTTATTTTATCAGTAGTTGATTTAATTATTTATTTTGTAGGGTCAAGATTTTTTAATTTATATAATTATTCAAATTTTTTAAAAGGAAATTCTGCATTTTTATTGATGTTATTAGTTATTGTTATTTGCAATTATGTTACTGGAAGATATACATTAGAAAACTTTAATAATATAGGTGTTGTTATTATGAAATTAATAACAACAATTTCAATTCTATGCATAATTTTTTACATTTTTAAATTAATCAATCTAATTGAAGATAATATATTTGAGCAATATAGGTTTCTAATAATATATTTATTTTGCAGCACATTTTCACATAGTCTGCTTAAGAAGATTTTACTGAAAAAAAGAATAGCTTCTAATCAGTGGTATTTTTTAGGTTCAGAAGAGAGATATCAATATTTAGACTTATATATTAAAAATTCTGGAAAATTAATAAATTTAGAATTTATTAGTGATGGTATAAATGAGGAGTTTTTGAAACTAATTAAATTTAAGAAAGTAGGAATTGTTTTTGATAATTTGAATAATCTAAATGATAAAGAAAAAAGTATGATTTTTAATTTAAAAGCAGAGGAAATAGAGATCATAACTATTTTAAAATGGTGCGTATTTGAACTACAAAGTATTCCTTCAGAAATCCTGAACTTTGATGATATTCTTCGTGATGATTTGTTTTTAGATATTAATGCAAAAAGTAGTAGATTCAGCAGTAGACTTAAAAGGTCTGGAGACTTTCTCTTAAGTATTTTTTTACTTGTAATTCTTTCCCCAATATTATTTATCTCGGCAATAATAATTAAATTAGAAGATTCTGGGCCAATATTTTATTCTCAATATAGAACAGGCTATAAAGGTAGGCCATTCAGAATATGGAAATTAAGGACTATGAAAGTTGATTCTGAGTCTGATGGAGCAGTCTGGGCAAAAAAAGGAGATCCAAGAATAACAAAAATTGGCAATTTTTTGAGAAAAATGAGAATAGACGAATTGCCTCAACTAGTTTCTGTTATAAATGGTCAAATGAGCCTAATTGGACCAAGGCCAGAAAGACCTGAATTTAATATTTTACTTGCTAAAGAAATTAAAAATTATGAATTGAGGCATTTTATAAAGCCAGGATTAAGTGGATGGTCCCAAGTTAATTATCCTTATGGTGCATCTATAAAGGACGCTTCAATAAAATTAAGTTATGATTTGTACTATCTTTATGTTTTCTCAAATTTATTAGATTTTATAATATTTTTTAAAACAATTCAATTAGTTTTAAATTTAAGAGGTTCATCTCCAAAATAAAAGATATTTATTAAATTCAATTTTTATGGCAAACTTACTTATGAGCAAATTTTCATCAAAATTTTAATTTCATGAAAAGAGTTTTGGTTACTGGAGGGGCAGGCTTCATTGGTAGTCATTTATGTTGTGTTTTAATCGAAAATGGTTTTGATATTTATGTAATTGATTCTTATGTCAATAGTTCAGAAAAATCACTCAAGAGAGTTTCATTTTTGTACAAAGATATTATTCGGAATGAAAAAAAAACAAATCTTAAAATTTTTAAAGGTGATATTAAAGACAAGGTCGTTCTTAAAAGTATTTTTGATGATGCAATTAAAACAGGGCAACCAATTGAAGCTGTAATTCATCTAGCTGGATTGAAGTCAGTTAATGAATCGATAAAAGAGCCATTAAAATATTGGGATGCAAACGTATTCGGATCAATAAATTTATTAAAAGTAATGAATTCTTACAACTGCAAAACAATTGTTTTTAGTAGTACTGCCGCTATATATGGATTATCAGAGAATCTAGATGAAAATTCAACTATTGAACCTTTAACTCCATATGGTGTTACAAAAATGTCTGTTGAGAATTTATTAAAAGATGTTTTTGAGAGCGAATCAAATCAATGGAAAATTGCAAATCTGCGATATTTTAATCCCATTGGAGCACACCCATCTGGAGATGTTGGGGAATCAAATACTGTTGAGCCTAGAAATATTTTCCCGATATTGTTAGGAGTTGCGCAAGGTCAAATTGATCATATCGAAATTTATGGTGACAACTGGCCTACAAAAGATGGAACAGCAATAAGAGACTATATTCATGTAATGGATTTAGCAGTTGCTCATCTTAAGATATTAGAACTTTTACAAATAAATTCTCCTCAAATACTAAATATTAATATTGGGACTGGACTTGGTACTAGCGTACTAGAGCTTATAAAAACATTTGAAGAAACGAATAATGTTAAAATTCCCTATGTTTTTTCCGATAGAAGACAAGGAGATCATGGAGTTGTAATAGCTAATAACGAATTTTTATCAAAAAAATTACAATGGTTACCAAAATTTTCTGTTCAAGATATGTGTAAAGATGGTTGGGCTTGGAAGGAGAAAAATCCAAATGGGTATTAAATATATTAATCAATTTAAGTATTTTCAATTATTAGAAAACTTTAAAAAAATAATTTAAAAATTTTGATTGTAAAATAATGATTTGTCATAGTAAAATGTAAATTAAAGTTTTTAATCAAGGAAGATATTTTTGGAAAATATAAGTGAATTAAAAAAAGAAATTTTGATGTTGACAGCTGAATATTCTAAAAAAACTCATGCCGCTTTTAGACCTGATGGTGATAATCAGCGCTCAAAATGGGAAGAGGGGATGCCAATTCCCTATGCTGGAAGAGTTTTTAAAGAAGAAGAAGTAGTAGCGGCAGTTTCATCCACTCTAGATTTTTGGTTAACTTTAGGAACTGAAGGTAGCAATATGGAGAGAGAATTATCAGAATTTTTGGGTGTAAAAAAATGTCTTTTGGTTAATTCTGGATCAAGCGCAAATTTAGTAGCAATTTCTGCACTTACTTCTTATAAACTTAAAGATAAAAAAATAAATAAAGGTGATGAAGTAATTACTGTTGCTGCGGGATTCCCTACAACAGTTGCACCAATTCTTCAAATTGGAGCAAAACCTGTTTTTATTGATGCGGAAACTGTAACAGGGAATGCAAATTGTGATTTATTAGAAAAAGCCTATAAGAAAGGTAAAACTAAAGCTGTAATGATGGCTCATGCTTTAGGTAATCCTTTTAATTTAACTAAGACCCTTGAGTTTTGTAAGAAATATGATCTTTGGCTTATTGAAGATAACTGTGATGCCTTGGGATGTAGTTATTCTATGCCTAAAGATTTGGCAAATAGACTTGGATTCACTGAAAATAGTCCAGGTTTAGATGATGGTCCAAATAAAATCATAAGGTGGACAGGTAGTTGGGGTGATATTAGTACTCAGAGTTTTTATCCTCCGCATCATCTAACTATGGGAGAGGGTGGAGCAGTAAATATAGTTAATAGCCAAAAATTAGCAGTCATAGCAGAAAGCTTTAGAGATTGGGGTAGAGATTGTTGGTGTCCAAGCGGTATTGATAATACTTGTAAAAAAAGATTTGATTGGCAATTAGGAGATTTACCTAAAGGCTATGACCATAAATATACATATAGCCACTTGGGTTTTAACTTAAAACCATTGGATATTCAAGCAGCAATTGGCAGAGTACAGCTAAGAAGGTTACCTGAATTTATTGAAAAAAGGAAGGATAATTGGAATTATTTGAGATCTGGTTTGATTCAATCAGAGGATTTTTTAGAATTTGCTTTGCCTACTCATGCGACCAAATGGAATAATGTAGATGGATTTGAATGGGACAGTACAAAATGTAAATCAGATTGTTCTTGGTTTGGCTTTAAAATTTCAATTAAAAAAAATGCTCCTTTTTCTCGAACTGACTTAGCAAAGGAACTAGATAACTATAAGATTGGTAATAGAATGCTTTTTGGAGGTAATTTAATAAAACAGCCAGCTTTTATTGAAATTAAAAAACAAGATCCAGATGCATACAGAGTTGCCACTGAAACAATAGGTTCTGATCAAATTATGAATAATACACTTTTTCTTGGAACTTACCCTGGGTTAACAAAATCTATGATGGATTTCGAGATTAAAACTATTAATAACTTTATATCTGAATTTTCATGAAATCAATAAATTTACTTTAATTACTATTGAATATTTATGTTGAGATTTAAACTGTCAAAAGTTTTTAAAGATTGTTTTTTTATTTATTAAATATAATTTATTTTTAAAATTCTTATTTTACAGGTCCCATTTTTAATGGCGAATTAGGTTTTATTGGAATATCTTTTTTGGCAATTTGATGGTTTTGCAGAAAAAAATGATTTTAATAAAACTGCTGGAACTTTTTGGATAAATAATCCTACTAAAATATAAACTTAATAAAAACTTTTTTGAATAATTTTTAGCTTTTATATATTAAAATTGTAAACAATTAAATATTTGTCATATAAAAAAAAATAAAATTGACTTCTTGTTTTAAAATTACATAAAATTATTTTTAATAATAGAAAGAATAGTCTAATAGTGATGCAGGTTTCATCGGATCAAATTAAAGTATTAGATGTCACTTTAAGGGATGGAGGCCATGTAAATAATTTTAATTTTGGAGAAAAAAATATACAAAAAATAGTAGATAAATTATCCAAATCTAAGATTGATGCTATTGAGCTTGGATTTCTGATGGATGGTAATCATTCTGTCAATCAAAGTAGATTTAATCATATATCTGAGGTAGAAAAATTCTTAATTAATCACGATAGTCTAAACGAGTATTTTGTAATGATTAGACCTGATTGGTATGATATTTCAAACTTAGAAAAAGCTTGTGGACGCGTTAAAAATATTAGATTTGCCTTCTACTATAAGGATTTAGAATTAACATTTTCTCAAGCAATTAAAGCAAGAGAATTAGGTTATAAAGTATATTTGAATCCAATAAATGTATTTAGTTATTCTCAATATGAATTAGAAGATCTTCTAAAAAAACTTAATGTTTTTTGTCCATCTGCAATTAGTATCGTTGATACTTTTGGTTGTATGCAACCAAAAGATTTGGATATTTTTTACTCTATTTTTAATAGAAATATCGATAAAGAAATAGCGATAGGTCTTCATTTGCATGAAAATCTTTCATTATCTTTTGCTCTCGCACAACAATTTATAAAAAATATTGACAATTCTAGGAATTATTATATTGATTCCTCTTTAGCAGGTATGGGAAGAATACCTGGTAATTTATGTACAGAATTAATATTGCAGTATCTGAATACTGAGTTTTCAAAAGAATATAATTTAGAAAATGTTTATAGTCTCATAACAGATCCAATAAGTGATATAAGAAAAAGAATTCCATGGGGATACCTCCCTGCTTATGGTATTACAGCATTTTTAAAAGTACATAGATCTTATGCAGAATATCTTTTAGAAAAACCAAGACTTAGTCTGGATGATATATATCAAATTCTATCTAATATAAAAAATAAAAATGATCGTGAATTCTTCAATAAAGATTTATTAAATAGTCTCTATAGTCAATTTCTTATTGAAAAAGAAAAAGAAATTCCGCAAGAAATAATTATTTGATTCTTTATGGAAAAGGAAATTAAAGTTTCTGATTTTATTGCAAATTTCTTAGCTAAGAGAAATATAACAAAATGTTTTGTAGTTACAGGAGGAGGTGCGATGCACCTAAATGATAGTTTTGGACATCACTCCGAAATTGAATGTATTTATAACCATCATGAACAAGCATGTGCGATGGGGGCTGAAGGATATTCAAGAATATCTGGAGAACCCGGGATTGTCTCAGTAACTTCTGGTCCTGGCTCAACAAATGCAATAACAGGTGTTCTAGGTGCCTGGTTAGATTCAATACCTATGATTATAATTTCAGGACAAATGAAATTTGAAACTACAATAGCTTCAACAAGTATTCCCCTAAGGCAATTAGGTTTTCAGGAATTTAATGTCGTAGATAGTGTAAAGTGTTTAACGAAATATGCAGTAATGATTTCTGATCCAAATTATATTGCTTATCATCTTGAAAAGGCATTTCATCTAGCAACTACTGGCAGGAAAGGACCCGTTTGGCTTGATATCCCATTAGATGTACAGGCAGCAAAAATTAAACCTTCTACTATAAGACATTATGATTTTGAATATTCTTTCAATAGTTTCACTGAGAAAGAAAAATTAAATCAGCAGACATTAAGTTTATTTTTTGACAAACTCAATAAAGCCAAAAAACCAATAATAATGGCAGGTTATGGAATTAGAATGGATAAATGTCATAAAGAGTTTATAAATTTGGTTGAGAAACTACAAATCCCTGTCGTGACGGAGTGGAATTCGCACGATTTAATTTGGGATGAGCATCCTTTGAATGCTGGTAGGCCAGGAACAATTGGTAATAGGGGAGGAAATTTTGTAGTACAGAATTCAGATTTTATTTTGGCATTAGGATGTCAGTTTTCCATAAGGCAAATTAGTTATGTATGGGAAAATTTTGCAAAAGACGCCTTTATTATGGCGATCAATCCCGACAAGGATGAAATGTTAAAGCCGATCATAAATATTGATTTGCCAATTCAAATGAATATCAAACGCTTCATAGAAAATGTTATTGAGTCAAAATTTAATTCAATTCACACTGAAAATTTAAGTTGGAAAAGTTGGTGCAAAAATATAAATAACAAATACCCGGTTTTTGATAAAAAATCTAATTCTAAACAGAGTCCAATAAGTGTATACAGTTTTATTAACTCTCTTTCAAATAATATGCTTCCCGAAGATATTGTAGTTCTTGCTAATGGAGCAGCATGCGTATGTGGTTTACAAGCTATTAAGATTAATAAATTCCACAGAGTTTTCACTAATGCTGGAGCATCAAGCATGGGTTACGGAATAGCAGCATCGGTAGGTGCAGCAGTTGCTATATCTTCAAACAAAAATCAACAAATTTTATGTATTGAAGGGGATGGATCTATTCAAATGAATTTACAAGAGTTACAAACAATTGTTCATAATAATCTCAAAGTAAAAATATTTTGGATAAACAATGATGGTTATCACTCTATAAAACAAACTCAAAAATCTATGTTTGATGCTGAAAATAGAGGTTATTGTGGATCGGACAAGGATAGTGGGATTAGTTTTCCTAAAGCAGAAAAGATAGCCTTTGCTTACGGTTTAACCTATTTTAAAATAGATCAAAATGCTCATTTAGATTTGATACTTAAGAAAGTCATCAATAGTGAAAAAGCAGTTTTATGTGAAATCATAACTGATCCTTTTGAGGATTTTCAACCTAAGTTAAGATCTAAATTACTTGAAGATGGAACCTTTTCTACTCCCACACTTGAAGATATGTATCCATTTTTACCAAGAGATGAAATGCAAAAAAATATCTATAAAAATTAAAAATGGATCAATATAAAAATCAGTTTGCTGAAGTTGAAAAACTCCCTAATTATTCATACGAAAATGATTTCTGGAGTCAAATTAATTGTTTGTTATTGGGCGGCAATTTTCTCTTCAGTAAAAGACTTTATGAAATACTTAAACGAAATTTTTCAATTATAAATTATGAGGAAAAATTTGAGTCAAACGAAAATGATGATCTCGAAATAAAATTAGAATCTGAAAAAAAGCTTTTTGGATTAATAGCCTATAAAGGTGTAAATACAATATTAGTATCAAGTGAATTATTTTTGTTTATTAGAAATGATAAAGATTTTGAAACCTTTATTAAAACAATTAATTCTATTAAAAAAAAATTATCGGTAAAAATTGTTTTTATCTCTATTAAGAATCTAATACATATTGAAGAGGATAATTTTGGCTCTTTTCACTTTAACTGTATGGAAGATGATGAAGTTTATTCTAAGAGACTTGAAACTTTTAAATTAAACTTAGAGATTGAAAAAGATTTAATTTTTGAGTTTTCTTCTTTTTACAATTCAATACAATCTAAAGTCCAAATTAATCCTTTTTATTTTTTTCAAGAAAATTATTCAAAAGTTTTAAATTTCGCAGAAGATAAACAAATGAGTATTGATTTTTCAGATGATTTAATACATCATATTTCCTCTAATATTAGTAAAAAGGGATTTTTTAAAATAGGCAACGATTGTCAGTATATTTCTATTAGTGAGCTTATTAAAAACTTTAGAACTATTTCAAATAAAAAAGATACCTTTTTTAAAGTAGAATCTGACAAATCAATTAATGAAAAAGAAATCTCAAAAAAGATTATTAGCAGACCTACTGAAAGTAATCTTGATTGCGTAGCACACCAAACTAGATGCTCATTAAATCTTTTATATAGATATTCACCTCAAGATTTTGTAGCCAATCAGCCTGTCGCTTCATATAGATTAGATTTAGGATCTGGTTTAAAAAAAGTAATCCCTAAAAATGTACAAAAAAGATTAGATTTAATTGTTCCTGTACCTGAAACAGGGAAATATTATGCTCAAGGACTTTCCAATGCTTTATCAGTGCCTTATGCAGAGGCATTTATTAAGAGGAAAGAAATTGGTAGAAGTTTTGATATTGGTAATGTAGATTTAAGAAAAGATTTTATATGGTCAAAATTAGCTTTAATAAATGAAATTGTAGATCATAAGAAAGTAGGAATAGTAGACGAAGCTATATTTACTGGGGCAACTTTAAAGATAGCTTGTGAATTACTGAACAGGTCAAAAGTCTCTGAAGTTTATATATTTATTCCCAGTCCTGAATGTAAATATCGTTGTCAATTTGATATGTTGCCTAATAGAACCTTATTATCAGAATATATTAGAGATACAGCATTAGCATCTTATTTTGACGTAAATGGTGTATATTTTCAGAGTGAATCTTTTTATGAAACGGTTATGGACTCATGTGGTAAATACTGCAAGAAATGTTTCATAAAGCCAAAAGATAATTAAACAATTTTTTAAAAATGAATGAATTTATAGCTGTAATTCCCGCAAGAGAACATGATGATGTGCTGCCAGGTAAAAATATTTTGCCTTTTGGTAAAACGAATTTACTTATCCATAAAATTAAACAATTAAAGAAAGTTGATCAAATTAAAAAAATCATAGTTACTTCCGAATCACAAAAATATCTTGATATGGTAAGAGGAGAAGAAATTGAAATTGATTTAAGGCCCGGAGAATTCGCTGATTCTAAAAGCAATTTTGGAGATTTTGTTGAATATATTGCATCTAAAGTAACAGCTGAGAATATCCTTTGGGCATCAGTAACCTCTCCGATGATTAATGAAAATGATTATTTTGTAGCTATCGAAAAATATAAAGAAGTAATTAATAAAGGATATGATTCTTTGATTTCTGTTAATAAATTAAAAAGATTTTTATTGGACGAAAATGGACCTTTGAACTTTCGCTTTAATTTTCATGAGAGAAGTACTACTAAATTACCTACACTTTACTCATTTACTAATGGAGTAGTTATTGCACCAACAGTATCTATGATTCAATGGAAGTATAATTGGGGCGAAAAACCTTACAAGTTAGAATTTTCACCAGATAAAACAATTGATATTTGTAATCAAGCTGAGTATGAGTTTGCTAAATTTCTTTATCAGGAATAATCTTAAATCTTATGAAAATCGTAATGACGGGAGCAACTGGAGCTATAGGTATGGCCTTACTTGAGAAACATGTTCAACTTGGGCATCAGATCTTAGTAATAGTTAATCCAAATTCGAAGAGAAATAGTAGATTAAAAAAATTTAAAAACCTCGAAATAATTGAATGTGATTTAGATAAATATTCTAAATTGAATATTAATAAAAAATTTGATCATTTTTATCATTTAGCATGGCAAGGTGGAAGCGATAGAGAAAATATTCAAATTAATTCAAGAAGTTTATTTGCTTCAATATCTGCAGTTGAGCTCTCTAACAAATTAGGGTGCAAAAGTTTTATGGGAGCAGGATCACAAGCAGAATGTGGAAAAAAAAATGAAAAAATTTCTGAAAAGACTAATTGTGTTCCACACACAGCTTTTGGTGCAGCAAAACTATCTGCATACTACATGACTAGTTTTGCAGCTAAGCAGTATGGAATTAGATTTAGTTGGGCTAGGATCTTAAGTATATATGGTCCTTATGATGGTGAAAATACTTTAATTATCTCAACAATAAAAAAACTTTTAATGAATAAATCATGTGAATTTTCGTCTGGGAATCAGACATGGGATTTTTTATATTCAGAGGATGCTGCGGAGGCATTATTAAATATTGCTATGTATTCCAAGGAAGGGGGAATTTATACAATTGGTAGTGGTAGACCAAGAAGATTAAAAGATTATCTATATCCGTTATTAAAAAGTTTTGATATTCATGATGATAGTTATTTTGGGAAATTAAGAAATTTTAAAAATCAAGTCGATTTTCTGGCAGCAGACGTCAGTAAACTTAAAAATGAGTTTAATTGGCAACCAAAATATAGTTTTGAAAATGGCTTAAAAAAGACTATTGAATACTGTAGAAATAATATAATTTTGTAATGAGCACAATTAAAAATTTATTGTCACAAAAAATAGTTTATAAAAATATAATTTTTGATTTAGATGGAACTCTTGTTGATTCATCAAGAGGAATACTGGAAACTTTCAAATTTATACTAGAAAAAAATAAAATTAAACCAATACTTGAAATAGAAAAGTCAATAATTGGCCCGCCTTTGCTTGATACAATGAGAAAAATTACTGGGATTGAGGATCAAAATATTTTAAAAGTCCTTTGTAAAAATTTTATAAATAGGTATGATTCGAAAGGTATTCTTAAAACAAATTTTTATGATGATGTACCCATACTCTTAAATAAATTATTTAATGATGGTCACATATTGTATATTGCTACAAATAAAAGAGAGTTTGCAGCAAAAAAAATTATTGAGCATTTCTCTTGGGTAAAATATTTTAAAAAAATTTTTTCACTGGACTCATTTAATCCACCTTTAAAAGATAAAGAAGCATTAATAAAAAATCTCATTTTGCAAGAAAAAATAAATAATAAAAATTGTTATTTCATCGGAGATAGACTAAGTGATCAAATCGCTGCTCAAAATAATTCCATAAAATTTTTTTTAGCAGAATGGGGTTATGAGAAATTTCCTTAAATTACCTTCGTAAAATATTTTTAACTATTAATAATAATAGAATCTAAATTTTAAGTCTTTGTTCAAGAAATATCATTATTTTTTTTTCCTTCAAAAATAAGTCCTATAATTTGAAGATGATAATTCATTCTTAATATTATTTCTATAATTAATGAATTATTTAATCTAAATGTAAATAATAGAATAAAAAGATATATAAATTCTCTGATTAATTTTGCTATTGGAATGAAAATAGATTTAATTTGTTCCTTCTCTATAATTGCATAATCAAGATGTTTCTTTGAGTTTTTTTCAAATGAGTTTCTTTTAAAATGAAATATACTATATTTATTTGATTTTATATGTTTTGTTTTGAATTTATGAGACTCTGAAAGCCAATTATCATGAATTTTAGTATTTATTTTTTTTAATGATTCAAATGATGCAAATCTGCATAAAGGCATATATGAATTTTTAAAAAAAATTAAATCAAATATATTTGAATATATA